>Ga0256404_1002456_pt1 | contig 40989 bp, 35 predicted proteins | sample RumenRJG_01DNA_FD_185990 | JGI IMG/M metagenome (GOLD analysis project Ga0256404, IMG submission 185990) | Bovine rumen microbial communities from Lethbridge, Alberta, Canada - RJG_01 | ecosystem: Host-associated > Mammals > Digestive system > Stomach > Rumen | place: Canada: Alberta | collected... | reverse complement strand
CAAAAACTTGGCTGGTTAAGTCCTGTTAACTACAGGATTAATCTTCTAGCTGCATAACAAAAAGCGCAGTAGTTGTTAAACTACTACGCTTGAAAATATTAAGTCCAACTTTTGGGGGTCACGTCATATCCGTCCGTTCTTTGAAAGCCAGCTTGAGGCGTGCGGTGTGGAGTACTTTGACTTTTATCTCATGCACGCGCAGGATCACAGAAACTATCAGCGTTTCAAAAAATGCCGCGCGTATGAAACGGCGTTCGCGCTGAAAAAGGAAGGCAAGATCCGTCACGTCGGGCTGTCCTTCCACGACAAGGCGGATGTGCTCGAACAGATTCTGACCGACTATCCCGAGATCGAGATCGTGCAGATCCAGCTCAACTACGTCGACTATGAGGATGAGGGTGTGGACAGCAAGAACGTTTATGAGGTGTGCGAGCGGTTCAACAAGCCCGTGCTGGTGATGGAGCCGGTCAAGGGCGGAAGTCTGGTCAATCTGCCCGATGAAGCAAAGGAAGTCTTTGATCGCCTGCACGGCGGCTCTTACGCGAGTTACGCCCTGCGCTACGCAGCGGGATTCCCCAACATCTGCGCGGTGCTGTCGGGAATGAGCAACATGGAGCAGATGGAGGATAATCTTAGCTTTATGGCGGATTTCAAGCCGCTGAACAAAGAAGAACAGGCGGCGGTGAAGCAGGTTTGCGCGATCCTCAGAAAGCAAAATCTGATTCCCTGTACCGCGTGCCGTTACTGTGTGGATGGCTGCCCGAAAAAGATTTTGATCCCCGAGCTGTTCTCGTGCCTAAACGCGAAAGAAGCGTTTAATGACTGGAACCAGGATTTTTATTACAACAATGTACTGACGACACGCAACGGCAAGGCGTCGGATTGTATCAAGTGCGGTAAATGTGAGAGAGCTTGTCCGCAGCATCTGCCGATCCGCGAGTTGCTGACAAAGGTTGCGGCGAAATTTGAGAGGTGAGTATCATGACTAATACCTATGTAAAACCGAAATTATCCGTCAAGCTCCAGACCTTGGCTACCGTCGGCGCGGTCGCCGCGGCGGTCATTTTGCCCCAGCTTTTCCACCTGATGGGAGCGGTCTCGGGTTTGGGTACCGCGCTCGGCGAGACCTTTTTGCCGATGCATCTACCGATCATTTTGGCGGGACTGCTGGCGGGCCCGTATGTCGGCGCGATCGCCGGCGTACTGTCGCCGCTCATCAGCTTTGCGCTGACAGGGATGCCGACCGTTGCGATGCTGCCGTTCATGATGATCGAGCTGTGCGTGTACGGTCTTTCGGCGGGACTGCTGAGATCCGTGAATCTGCCGAATATCGTGAAGGTCTTGATTGCGCAGGTCGCAGGCAGAGGAGTCAGAGCGATCGCGATCCTGATTGCGGTTTATGCCTTCGGCAACACCGCGGTGCCTGTCGCTGTGATTTGGAACAGCATTGTCGCCGGTATCTTCGGCATCGTTTTGCAGTGGGCGTTGATTCCGCTGATCGTTTACCGCGCGGAGCATAAGGCATGACAGAAGAACTGCGCAGAGCCAAAGAAGCGCTTGACGCGGATGCAACGATTACTCTGGCTGTCTGTCGAAACGGTGAACTGACCATGAGCAGGGAAAAGGGAATACGCCCTTTGCTGAAGTTTACGCAGGGCGGCGATGAGCTGAAAAATACCTGCGCCGCGGACAGGATCGTCGGAAAAGCAGCCGCGATGCTGTATGTGCTGACGGGCGTCAAAGAGGTGTTCGCGGAGGTGCTCAGCAAACAGGGACAGACGATTCTGGAGCGTTACGGGATCGCACATGAATACAGTACGCTGACCGAGAACATCATCAACCGCTCGGGCACGGGTCTGTGCCCGATGGAAGAAGCGGTGAAGGATATCGACGATCTAAAAGAAGCGTTGGCGGCGATTCAAGCGAAGGTTGCCGCCTTGGCAAAAGGATAAAAAAGAGGGATGGAGCATGAAAAACTCCATCCCTTGTTTTATATATGGGTGTATCGGTTATAGATTGAACGCGCGTTTCAAAAACAGTTTGCCGGTGTTGGTGATGAAGATATCCTCCGCTTTTCGGATGATTTCTTTCTCGGGCGTGTTGTGCTCCTTGAAGTCGACGATCAGCTTGGCTTCGACGAGAATCTGGTGGTCAAGGGTGCTGATGTGCTCGTAGTTCTCGGCATTGAGCACCATGTGGCAAACGTGCATGGCGATCTCATCGCTGACGCCGCAATCCTTTAACAGGCTTTTTGCTTCGGCGACCTTGCCGCCCTCGACGCTGTGTACGACCGCCGCAAGCTCCAAGCCGAACTGGTCATCATCGCTGAGCTTCTCGAGCTCACCGATGGATTTTGCGAGGGTGTAAACGCGGACGAAGTGCTGTACCTTATCGACATCGCCGTGGTGGTACCGCTTCATCAGCAAGGCGGCGTGGTTGACTGTCGCGGTTTGCTGACGCTTATTGAGTTCACCTTTTTCAGGCATCTTGCGTCGCCTTCTTTCTCAGCTGTGCTTTGCGGCGTTTTCTGTCGATCTTATCCTTTTTGATGACCCTGCGCAGATAGGCAAAGGTTTTTTTCTCACCGTCGTTCGCAAGGCGTGTGAGATAGCTTTCGATGAGGTCGGAGGTCGCCGGGTGGATTCGTCCGTCACGGCGCACTTTGCCCTTCATAAAGTAGTCGAGAGGATTTTTGTCGGTATAGGCGTCGCCTTGATAGGTTTTGCACGCCGCGACGCGGTCGCAGAACATCTCGACAACGTAGCGCGTCGGCATTTCGACAGGATGAATCTGTTTGTCGATGGGGGAGTAGTCCGTCCAGTACTCGAAGTGGTGGCGGTTTCTGCCCTTGTGATGCATCCATGATTCGCTGTAGCCCTTGATCTCACGCTCGCGGTCGTTGGGACTGCGGTGACCCTGCCAATAACGCGCGCCCTCGCTGAACTCTGTCCACGAGTATTTGGACAGGTCGTGCTTTAACCCCTGCCACGGAATCCCTGCCCGAAAGCAGTTGAGGATTACCTGGTGGCGGTGATGGGTGATGGTTTTGAAATGTTTGAACGCCTTCGCCATAAAATCCCTCTTTTCATGATACCTCATCATTATAATATAAAGAGAAAAAATGTGCAAGAGGGGACAAAAAGATATTGACAAATTATATTTTATCAAATATAATAGATTCAAAGATACTGATGCTCTTGAGCAACATGATAAGAACGATACAAACAGATGAGGGATGAAAATGGAAGAAAAAATCTATGACGAGATGTTGAAGCTCGACAACCAGCTGTGCTTTCCGCTGTACGCGGCGTCGCGGCAGGTGGTATCGCTGTACACGCCCTATTTAAAAGAACTGGGGCTGACCTACACCCAGTACATCGTTTTTTTGGTGCTTTGGGAGACCGACGGAATCCCTGTCGGGGAGTTGGGCCGACGGCTGTTTCTTGACAACGGTACCTTGACGCCGCTGCTCAAAAAGCTCGAGGCGTCGGGCTACGTCACCCGTTCGCGCGATACGGCTGATGAAAGAGTTGTAATCGTATCCCTGACCGAAGAGGGCAGGAATCTGAGAGAGAAGGCAAAAGAGATTCCGCTGAAGATCGGAACCTGTATAAGGCTGAGTGAAAACGACGCGAAGGCGTTATACGAGATTCTTCACAAGCTCTTGGGAGGTGCGATCTGTGAATAGACAGAAGGTTATCGTCCGCACCAGTGTGATCGGAATTTTGGCGAACCTGTTTCTTGCCGCCTTCAAGGCGGCTGTCGGACTGTTCTCGAACTCGATCTCCGTCGTGCTGGACGCGGTCAACAACTTGAGCGACGCGCTGTCGTCGGTCATCACGATCATCGGCGCGAAGCTTTCTGCAAAACCCGCGGATAAAAAGCATCCTTTGGGTTACGGCAGAATCGAGTATCTCAGCGCGGTGATTATTGCGGTTATCGTTTTGTACGCCGGTATCTCGTCGCTGATCGAGTCGATCAAGAAGATCATTACCCCCGAAACGCCCGATTACAGCGCGACGGCGTTGATTATCATCGCGGTTGCGGTACTGGTCAAGATTATCCTCGGCACATTTGTGATGCGCACGGGCAGAAAGGTCAGTTCCGACTCGCTGGTTGCATCCGGCAAGGACGCGCTGATGGACTCGATCATCTCGGCGTCGGTTCTGGTGGCGGCGGTTATTTACCTGATCTGGGGCGTTTCTTTAGAAGCGTACCTCGGTGTAGTGATCTCACTGTTCATCATCAAATCGGGCTTTGACATTCTGCGTGAAACGATCTCGCGTATCCTCGGCGAACGCATCGACGGTGATCTGAGCAAGGAGATCAAGCAGGAAATCTGCTCCTATGAGAATGTCAAGGGTGCATATGACCTTATTCTGCACAGCTACGGTCCCGAAACGCTGATCGGATCGGTGCATATTGAGGTTCCCGAGAGCATGACGGCTCCCGCGCTGGACGTGCTGGAGCGCAGGATCACTGCCGATATCTATCAGAAGCACGGCGTCGCGCTGACCGGTATCTCTGTCTATGCGGTCAACCTCAGCGATCCCGAGACGGATACGCTCTTCCATCAGGTAGAGGAAGAGGTGCTGGCACATGAGCATGTCATGCAGATACACGGCTTCACTCTCGACAAGGCGACAAAGACGGCTGTGTTTGATCTGGTCATCAGCTTTGACCTCAAAGACAGAAAAGCGCTGTATGAACAGATCAACGAAGAATTGAAGAAAAACCATCCGGAGTACACGTTCTACATCACGCTGGATAACGATATTTCGGATTAAATCAGTGTACTGATACAAATAATATCAACAGGAGGTATTTTTATGGCAAGCATCTATGATTTCACACTGTACGACCGCAAGGGCAACGAGTATCCGCTCGCAAACTATAAGGGCGAGGTTATGCTCATCGTCAATACAGCAACCGGCTGCGGATTTACTCCGCACTATGAACCGCTGGAGCAGATGTATGAGAAGTACCACGATCAGGGCTTTGAGGTCGTCGACGTTCCCTGCAACCAGTTCGCCGGTCAGACCCCCGGTACCGATGAAGAAATCCATGAGTTTTGTACCCTCAAGTACAACACACAGTTCCCCCAAATGAAGAAAAGCGACGTCAACGGCGAGAACGAGCTGCCGCTGTACACCTATCTGAAAAGTCAGAAGGGTTTTGAAGGCTTTGGCAAGGGCGTTGCCGCGCTCGCAATGAAGGCGATGGCGAAGAAGATGAACAAGGACTACAAGAACAGCCCCGACATCAAATGGAATTTCACCAAATTCCTTGTAGACCGCGAGGGCAACGTGGTTGCGCGCTTTGAGCCGACCGCTGATATGAAGGACGTGGAAAAGGCTGTCGCGGAGCTGATCTGACCGACTTTTTCTAGAATACCAGAAGCAGAAGGCTTCCCGGATACGCTTGGTATCGGGAAGCCTTTTTGGTTTGTATCAATGGCCGTGAGGTACGCGGCTGAGTAATTCTTTTTCATAGGAACGGTCGGCGATTGCAAGGAGGATGAAGATGACAAGCAGGATAATCGCGCTGCCCCAGATGGAGTGATAGCCGAACAGCGTACAGCATACGGCGCCGATCACCGCTCCTAAGGCGAAGAACAGAATCAGCAGTCCGTGGGTGAACAGCCGTGTCGCGGATTCGCTTTCGCGGTGGCGAAGATATTTCGCTAGGTGGGAGCCGACCTGACGAATGTGGTTGGTGACAAAGGTGGTTGCCGCGGGGATTCCTTTGACCTGACGGAAGGTGTTGAACTGCATGGAGCAGATGAAGTTCAGCGCGACCTGGCAGATCTGGTCGGGCGCGTTCTTTGGCAGGAAGCCCAGCGCGATGATGACAAGGATCTCGATACCGATCAGGATAGTGTCCCATCGCAGCAGCCGAAAACGCTTGACGGTCTTGCCCAGCAGCTCTGAGACGAACGCGCCGAGAAAATAAGCGCCGATGGGGATCAGCAGATAGAGCGCGTCCGTCCACCGCTGTTGTCCCAGCGCAATCGCGAAAAGGACGACGTTGGCGGTTTGGGCGTTGCAGAAAACGCCGCCGCGCAGGATGAAGGTGTAAGCGCCGAACCATCCCGCCGCCGTAATCAGCAGGAAGTAGACCCACCGCTGTTCACATTCCAGATATTCTTTTTCTACTCCTCGATCCTGCAAGAAAAACGCTCCTTTATGTTTTCTGCCTTCTATTATAGCAGAACAGGAGGAATTTGTAAATGAAAATCCCCTGCGTGAGCAGGGGATAGAGCGGCGGTGTTCAGAGACCTTTGTGAATCAGGCGCGAGAGGGGTTTGTAAATGATCGCGACGATGACGGATACGATGACGCCTTTGATGAGATTGAACGGCAGTACGCAGAACAGGCAGAAGGTGAAGGTGTCCTTGACCCACGGAATGATCGCTTTGCCAGCCTCGACGATCTGCTCGATCGGCATGAACTTGGCGTACATTGGGATCATAACATAAGCGTTCAAAAATACGCCCACAACTGCCATCGCAACGGTAGAGATTGCCATGCCGATGACGGCATGCTTCTTGGTTTTGTGGCGCTTGTAGATGATGCCGGCGGGGACGACCATCGCGACGCCGATCACAAAGTTTGCGATCTCGCCGACAAAGCCGGTGGAGGTGCCCTTGAGGATCAGCTTGACGAGAATTTTGATAAGCTCAATCACGATACCTTGAATAGGTCCGAAGGCGAAGGTGCCGATCATGACGGGAACTTCGGACAGGTCGATCTTGTAGAACGACGGCGCGATGAAGCCCAGCGGAATTTCGATCAGCATCAGCAATCCCGCCATCGCGCCCAGCATGGCGGTGGTGGTGAGCATACGCAGACGGTAAGAGCTTGTTTTTGTTGCGGTTGACATGGTGACTCCTTTGCACGGTGTGCAAGACATGATTGGAATTTAGGATGAAAAAACTCCGCAGGTTTCGGGTACCTACGGAGCAGTTCATTCTATCACATCTTCTCTCATCCGGACTGATATCGAAATCTCGATAATTACCGTCGGTTACGGAATTACACCGTATCATGCGCCTGTGACAGCGCTCGCAGACTATACTGCCGGTCGGGAATCTCACCCTACCCCGAAGATTATTCTGTTATACTAATCCTTAATAAAAAGATTTAATCAGATATTAGGGATAAATTTTGCAGAGCACGGCGGGCGACGCAGGCAGGCTGGCGCCTGTCACTTCCGGGTACCCTACAACGCCTCGCGTTGTAGGGAGAGGAGGAGTCGCGGCACGAGGTCAAGGCATACCAACTGGATATGCCTACCGAGTACAGCGAACGACGACGACAACAAAGCTATGCGAAATTTAGCCCAATAAATGATAAAGGTTTTAATTAAGGATTAGTATTAGTTAGTTTTGCCTAACAATAGTATATTAGCACGTTATCGCTGATGTGTCAATAGAATTGCAAAATAAAAGCGGACGCATGGCGCGTCCGCTGAGAGATTAAGTGTGTTTGATCCATGTATCAATGGTATAGGGGGTGTCCATGCCTGCAAGATGGCGGGCGATGAGCGTCGCGTCAGCGATCTCCAACAGTCCGTTGCCGTCGGCGTCTCCGCGCATCAGGTCGATAGCCTCGGGAACATCAAACCGCGCATTGGCGCGCTGGATCATCGTGACGTCGGTCAACTCGACCTCGCCGTTGTTGTCGGCGTCGCCGAGGATGAACGGATCGTCATACTCGCAGATGAAGAAGGAGTTATAGTAGCCGTAGTAGGAGCGGCGGTAGTCGGAACCGATACATTTGTCCCAGCTGCCGGCATAGCCGTAGCTGCCGTAGTTCATCGGATAGAGCATCGTGTAATACTCGCCGGTATCAGTGGCGGCGTAGGCGTCGTCATACCACTCGGTAAAGGTGACGTCGGAGCCGTCTACCCACTGCCACTCTTGGGCGTCCTGACGATAGTTCAGACCGATCCAGCAGTAGCCCTGACGGTCGCGGATCAAGTCGTAAGCCATGCGGTTTTCATCGCGGCTGTCGATGGTAATCAGGTGGCCTCCGAGAGAATTGCAGAAGCGTTCTGCATCCTCCCATCCCATGACATTGTCGTAAAGCTCATAGATGTGACCGTCGCGGCGGATGGTCTTGAGAGCGGTGTAGGAGGTGTTCTTGACCCAGTGGGCGTACAGGCGGAGTCTGCTTTCGTAGATCACGGTATCTTCCGAAACCCTCTCGCCGCCCTCTGCCGCCGTAAACCAGCCGGTGAAGGTATAGCCCTCACGCGCCGGGGTCGGCATATCGGTCAGCGAGGTACCGCGCTCGATAACCTGTTCGGGAGCCGCCCATGCGCCGCTCTCGGGGACGACGTTGGACGTCCACTCGTCGGCCAGGGAGAGGGAGTTGAGATAGAAGGTGCCCGCACAGTCAAAGTAGGGGTGGATCGCCGTACCGTAAAAGGCGGTTTTCGGCAATTCGACATAGTAGACCTGCCAGTCGGTGGTGAGGGTCACGCTTTCGTAATTGCTGCTGTAGCCCCAGCGGAAATACATCTTTGCGCCGTCGACGCTTGACTTTGCGTAGAAGCGCAGCTCCATCTCTTTGTTGTCGCCCATCGGCGCGCACTGGCTGTAGCCGTCGCCGTAGCCGATGTTGGTGGTGGTTTTGAATGCGAGGTCGGAGCCGGAGGAGCCGGCTTTTTTGGCGGTGATCTTCAAAGAGTTCGCGTTGTTCAGCCGCTCATAGGGATCGACCGATACCGAATAGGCGGAGCTGTCGCGAGAGAAAATATACTCGGAATAGTTGGAGCCTAAATCGGAGCCGAGCAGGTAGTTGTAGCCGCTGTAGTTCGCGGCATACTCGATGGTTGCTTCGTCGGGTACCCACTGGGCATAAAAGGTGAGGGTGGTATCGTAATAGATATCCTCCATCCACGCGGCGCTCATTCGGTAGGACTCGCCGGGATAGTAGACGCTGTAGGTGTAGTTGTTGTTATAGATATCGCTCTGCGACTGCCAGCCGGTGCCGCCGGAGGTGAACCACTTGTTGTCGGTGGAGCGTTTGACGGTGTAACCCGCAAAGCTGTAGCCGTCGCGCGTAAAGTCGTTTTGGCGGACGGTGAAGGCGTCGTTGGTGGCGACTCTGTCGGTTTTGCCGGAACCGGAAGCGCCGTTTGCGTTGTAAGTAACAACGTTGCTCGGCGTCCACTGGGCATAGAAGGTGAGGGTGGTGGAATAGGTGAGGTCGGTAATCCACGCGGTGCTCATGCGGTAGGACTCGTCGGGGTAGTAGATGCTGTAGTTGTAGCCGTATTTTTCGATATTGCTCTCGGACTGCCAGCCGTTGCCGCCGGAGGTGAACCACTTGCCGTCGGATGAGCGCTGGACGGTGTAGCCCGTGAAGGTGTAGCCAAAGCGCGTGAAGCCGTTGTCCTGCAGGGTGAAGCTGCCGTTGGGAGCGACGCTCTGGCTCGACATGCTGCCGCTGCCGCCGTTAGAGTCGTAGGCGACGTGGTGGGTGACGATGTCGCCTGTCAGATCGTTTCCGGGCAGGTGCAGACGATAGGAGAATCGTCTTGCCATCTCGTACCAGGAGTAGTAGCCGTCCCAGCGAACCTGATTGTATACGCCGGTGCCGTTGCCGTCGGTGTAGTAGACGCCGCTGTCGGTGACCTTGGTGATGAAGATGGAGTGGGATTCGCCGTCGATGCGTACCCAGTCTCCCGCGGTGATGCCGTAGACGTCATAGTATTTGTAGCTCATCATGCCGTCGGCGTAGAAGCGCACGCCGAACACTTCGTAGAGCATCTGCGCGGCGTATGCCCAGCATGTCCATGCCTTTGCGGAGCCGCCTTCGTAGTAGACGCCCTCCCAGATGGAGCCGTTGGGATATTTGGAACGCAGGGAGCTGAGCTTGCTCTGGAAGGTCGCTTCGCTGACAAGGCTCCAGCCGGTCTCGGTCAAATCTTCTTCGGCGCCGGTATCGGCAAGCTCCTCTTCTGCGCCTGTATCGGCGATCTCTTCTTGTGCCGCTGTGTCGGTGATCTCGGCTTGTGCCGCCGTATCGGCAGCGTCACGCTCTGCCGCGCCTGCCGTAAAACTCAGGGAACTAAACACCAGCACGGAGCAGAGTAAAAATATTAATGCTTTTTTCATAATCATTCCTAATAATATCTAAATTGAGCTTTGACTAATTTATGTCATATTGTCGGATGATAAAATTATAGCAAATTATCCCTTTTCTGTCTACGGACATTTAGTGAATAAAAATCGACCAAAATATGAACAGAATCATCAAAATAGACGAATCTGTGAGTTCTTTGTCGAAACGGAGAATTTTCGTTAATCCTTAAAGTCCCAGATACGGATGCCGAGTTCGTCGATATACTTTCTGCTGATACTGCCGTTTGCGGGGGTGAGGACGATCTCGCCCGTCAGCCCGATGACCGCGGAGAGCAGATGTCCGGAGAGGGTACGCTTTTCGCCGTTTTCCTCATAGGCGAACACGGCGTGCGCATGCAGATAGGGTTTGTCCTCATACTCGGTGACGTTGCCGTCGAGGGAGATCAGCTCCAGCATACCGTTGACGGTGGTTTCGTTATAGGCGCGCTTTGCCATATCAAATACGCCGACGGTCGCGGTTTCGCATCCGCCGATGCCCTGCACCTGTGCAACCGTGATCTGTTCTTTCGCGCATACGGCGATCAGGGACGCGGTGATCTCATCGTCTTTGTCGAGGCGAACGTAAATTTTGTTGTCATATTTTCTGTAATCCATCGAATCACTCCTTTTTTCACCATTATATATGCTTTGCTCCGCTTTGTCAAAAATATTGACTAGCGGGAACTGAGGTGGTATACTTTTGATAAAATCCGACACGAAAGGATATGGGGTAAATGATGCAGGTACGTTATTTCAGCGGTTATATCCGCAACTGGAAAAAGCTCTGCGCAGAGCTTAATATCGCGCTGCCGCTGAGCCGTGAGGAACGTGAAAAAGCGGTGCTGTGCCGCGGCTTTGAAGAATGGGGCACCGAGCTGCCCGAGCATCTGTGCGGCGCGTTCGCGATTGCGCTGTGGGATGACGAGGCGCAAAAGCTTTATGTGTTCCGCGATCAGGTCGGTCAGAAGCAGATGTTTTATGCCGTTGTCGGCGGGGAACTGCTCTGCTCGGGTGATATTGACGCGATCGCTGCCGACAGGCGATTTGAAAAGAAGCTGAATATGCGGATGCTCCAGCAGTACCTGTTCTACGGTTATCCGATCGGCGAAGAGACCTTTTATGAGGGTGTGTATAAGCTCAGACCCGGCCACTATCTTGTTTGGGACGGAGAAAAGGTTGAGCTGACCTGCTACTTCAAGCCGCTGTTTGCTCCTGACAGAAGCAAAACTCCCGAGCAGTTCGCGCAGGAGATCCGCGACGTGGTCGCCGAGATCTTTGCCGAAGAACGCGATGACGACGAGCTGTCGTACAAGGAATCATTTCTCTCGGGTGGTGTGGATTCGTCCTATCTTTTGGCTGCGGGCGACGCTGTCTGTGCCAATACCGTCGGCTATGAGGAAGCCGCTTTCAGCGAGGCGCATCTCGCTGAGGAAACCGCAAAGTATCTTAACAAGGGCTTCCGCGTGAAGATGATTAGCCCGCAGGAGTTTTTCGACCGCGTTCCCACCGTGATGGACAAGATGGGTCAGCCGCTGGGCGACGCTTCCGCCGTCGCGTTCTCGCTGGGCTGTCAGGCGGTTAGGGAACACGCGAAGGTTGTGTACTCGGGCGAGGGTATCGACGAGTTCTTCGGCGGTTATAATGCGCACAAGCGTGAGCTGCCGAGCGACTGGGTCTATCTGACCTGCTCGCATATCATGTCCGAGGCGGTCGTGCGCTCGCTGATGAAGGACTATGACGCCTCCGTCAAAGCCGCCGATCCGCTCATGAAAATGTGGGATGAGGTACAGGGTCAGGACGCGCTGGCACAGAAGCTGACGATTGATATCTCGTTCTGGCTGGAGGGCGATATCTACCTCAATACCGACCGCACCTCTACCGCGTGCGACGTCGAGATGCACACGCCGTTCTCCGATATCCGACTGTTCAAGGTTGCAAGCAGGATCCCTGCTGAGTACCAGTTTGAGGGTGAGCAGAACAAGATCGTGTTCCGTATGGCGGCGTCGGAAAAGCTGCCGCACGAAGCCGCTTTCCGCAAGAAAGTCGGATTTCCCGTGCCGGTTCGTCAGTGGCTCGCGGACGAGCGCTATAATAAACCGGTCGAGGAAAAGCTCTTCGGCGAAAGTTCAAAGAAGTTCTTCGATCAGGATGAGATGAAGGATATGTGGGATCGTTTCATCGGCGGCGAAGCGCTGTTGTGGAACCGCGTCTACGCGATCTACGCCTTCCTGCTCTGGTATGATCTGAAATTTTGATATTGAAATAATCATGCGCCTTTGACGGTCAATCGTCAGAGGCGCTTTTTGTCAGCGGGATGATTCTGTTGTTTTGTGCGTTTTAAAGTAATCCTCTTTCAAAATCGCATAGCGTGAAATATCACAAAGTCCCTGCGTATTTTTACCGGCTTGACGCGACGTCCCCTCATATTGGAGCCCGCATTTCTTCATGACGTCGCCCGAGTGAGGATTTCGCGGATCGTGCGTAGCGGTAATGCGATTGACGCCGACTTCCTCAAATAGGAATCGAATAACACGCTGAAACGCTTCGGTCATGATACCCAAGTGCCACCAAGCTGTGCCTAAACAATAACCGATCTCGGCTTCTTCAATGTCTTCTCTGAGATTCACTACATCTATTGCGCCGATAGGCTCGCCCGATTTTTTTGACACGATCTTCCAACCGTAAAAATCCGGTTTGTTTTGATTGTCAAGCAAGTATTGATGATAGGTATCTTTTAATTGTACCGCGCTTTCATACGGAGTCCAAGTCAAATATCTTGTTACACGCTCATCATCAGCCCAGTTCCTGAACATCGGTTCATAATCGGATTCGAGCGTTTTTCTCAGGATTAATCGCTGTGTTTCGAGGGTGAGCGTTCCAAGGTGTTTCATATCATCAATCCTTTTCGTAGAATACGATCGTCATTTTGTCGTTGATTATTTCGGTTTTGCCTGTTTGATGGTAACCGAGCTTTTCGTAAAGATAGCAGTTGCCTTTTTCCTGCAGGATCGTATTCAAATCCTGCTTTCATCAGTTTAATGCTCATTTTATACCTCATAGCCATTGGATAAAGGCTGTTTTATCGGTACAGTTATAGCCGGCTCTTTTATAGAAATTGAGGGTTCTTTCACTTTTTGACCCTGTGAGTAACATCATCTTATAGCAGTCAGCCTTGAGCGCCAAATCTTTCGCGTAATTCAAACAGGCGGTCGCGTACCCCTTTCCTCTGTAGTCGGCATGGGTGACGACGTTTTCGATAAAAGCGTATGGACGGATGTTTCTTGTCAGGTTGGGGATTATCACACAAACGCAGGACGAGACGAGCTTGCCGTCTGCCTCGCAGACGATGATATGATGACTTTTGTCGTTGCAAATTGCCGCCCAAGTGTTTTGCAAATGATGGGCGTCCTCGGGGATCTTTGACTCATGCAGATGTGTATATAGTTCAAGCAGTTCGTTTAATTCATTCTTTTTGATTTCTCTGATTCGCATTTTATTTCGGCCTTGACTGTTTTTTGATATTGTAATGATGTTATCATAAAACCGGACGGCTTGCAATAAAAAGATTGCATCAGATCAACCTGTGATGACGGATGGTATGTAATGCTTCCTTTGGTGAAGGAAGCGTTTATTGTATGGACGATTTCTATCATCCTATCCCAGCGCGACGTCAAGGGACATCATCACGGTAAAGCCTGCGGCGAAAAACAGTACGCCGACGTCTGAATGCCTGCCCTGTGACATCTCGGGGATCAGCTCCTCGACCACGACGTAGATCATCGCGCCTGCCGCAAAGGACAGCAGGTAGGGCAGGACAGGGACGATCAGCGCGGCGAAAATCACCGTCAGCACGCCGAAGATCGGCTCGACGACGCCTGACAGCACGCCGCAGAGGAAGGCTTTCGGCTTTTTTTGACCCTGCGCGTGAAGCGGCATAGAGATGATCGCGCCCTCGGGAAAGTTCTGGATGGCGATACCGAGCGCCAGCGCCATCGCGCCGCCTGCGGTGATATCGGGAGAGCCGGAGAGAAGTCCCGCGTAGACCGCGCCGACCGCCATGCCCTCGGGAATATTGTGGAGCGTGACCGCCAGCACCATCATGGTAGTGCGCTTAAGGGAGCTTTTCGGCCCCTCTGCTTCGGAGAATCCCCGATGGAGGTGAGGGATGATTTTGTCAAGCAATAATAAAAACAGTACGCCCAACCAGAAGCCGATCAGCGAGGGCAGAAAAGAGAATTGCCCCATCGCCTGAGACTGTTCGATCGCGGGAATGAGCAGGCTCCAAACAGATGCCGCGACCATCACGCCCGCCGCAAAGCCTGTTAAGGCGCGGGAGACCTTTTCGCGCAGCGCGCGCTTCATGAAGAATACGGCAGCCGCTCCCAGCGACGTGCCGATGAACGGTATCATCAGTCCGTAGAATACATCTATAACCATATGCACGATCCTTATCCGTTGTTTGATAAACAGGGCGGCTAGATGCAGCCCTTGTTGTTATCGTATGCGAAAGGATCGTAATGGTGAAAACAAGAAAACAGCAGGAGTTATAGGGACTCCTGCTGTTGGTGCTTATTCGGGATTGACGGGTTCGGTCGGATCGGTCGGTACGATGTACTCGATCCTCTCGCCCGATGATTTGTAGTCGCTGATGACGTTGCCGCGCGGTCCGACACAGCGGACAGCATAGCTGTAGTGCCAGCCGGGGGTGACGTCGGTATCGGTAACCGAGGTCGTATCGGTCAGCGTGAGCGGTTTCCAGACGTCGCCCGCGCCGAGGTAGTAGGTTTGATACTGCGGCACGTCTTCGACCGCGTTCCAGCTGATGCGGATGCCGTCGGCGGCGCTTTCGAGCGTCAGCGTTTCGGGAGCGTTGACGCCGGTGTAGGTATAAGCCCAGCCGTTCTTGTTGTAGTCGCTGGTAAAGCTGCCCTTGGCGTTGACACAGCGGACGGTATAGATGTACTCGGTATTCAAGGCGACGACATCGTCGACACAGCTTGTGCCGGACGTTTCGGCAAAGCGCGTCCAGCCGCCTTTGGCGTTCTTGTAATAGACGCGGTATTTGGATGCGCCCTCGACAGCGTTCCAGCTCAGATGTACGCCGTCTGCTTTGGAGGTCAGCTCGGTGATCTCGGGGGTGGCTACGCCGTCAAAGGTCGTTTTCCATCCGTTCTTGTTATAGTCGCTGATGAAGTAGCCTTTGCTGTTGACACAGCGGACGGTGTAGGTGTAGCTGTTGCCGGCGGTGACGACGTCGTCAAGGTATTCATTGTCTGTCGTCTCGGCGATTCTTGCCCAGCTTCCGTCAGCTTTCAGACAGTAGACGCGGTATTTTGCCGCGCCATCGACGGTGTTCCAGTTGAGTCGGACGCCGTCCGGCTCGCTTTTCAGCGTTTCGATCTGAGGAGTATCGACGCCGGTATAAGTGTATTTCCAGCCGCTTTTGTTAAAGTCGCTGATGAAGTCGCCTTCCTGATCTACACAGCGGACGGTATAGGTGTAGGAACCGCCATTTGTGATTGCCTCATCCAGATAGGAGGCGTCGGATGTTTCAGTCATGCGCGTCCAGCCGCCGGAGCTGTTCTTGAAGTAGACGCGGTATTTTTCGACGCCTTCTACGGGCTTCCAGGTGATGTTCACGCCTTGCGGTGTGCTTGAAAGCTCGGTGATCTCGGGGGTAGCGGCTTTGGTGTAGGTATGTGTCCAGCCGGATTTGTTATGCTCGCTGATGAAGTTGCCGTACTTATCGACACAGCGTACGGTATAGTTATATGTTTTTCCTGAGCGTACGTCGTCGTCGAGGTAGGTGGTAGAGGCGGTCTCTGCCATCCTGGTCCAGCCGCCGGTATTGTTTCGATAGTAAATGCGGTATTTATATGCTCCTTGGACCGCGCCCCATTTGATCCTGACGCCGTCCGAAATGCTCTTCATGGAGGTGATAGCGGGGGTGTCCACCTTGATCGGCGCGTAGAATCGGTAGATGCGGTAGCCTGAACCTGTGCGCTCGCCCGAGTCCTTGAACTCGTGGATGGTCTCGTCCTCGGAGATACCGGGTGAGTGGCTCCACTGTACCGCGTACCAGGTGCTTTTGCAGCTAACGCGCTCGGCGTCGGAGTCGAAGTAGCTGTGGTTGGTTTTCGGACTGCTGCCTGCCCAAAGATCCGAAGCGGAGGGAGCGTTCTGCTCGCGGTAGACGCCGTGACCGCTGCTGTTCAGCACGATCGTGCCCTCGCGCTTGTCCCACGCATTCATATCGTCGGGATTGTCAAGAGCCGCCTGCGCTTTGGCTCTGCTGTCAAAGATCATGTATTTGGTGCCGAACTTGGTGCCGCTGCCGCCCGAGGGGGTGTCGATATGCAGCTCGATGTTGTTCGGTTGGGTGACCTTCGCGACCCACAGACCTCTGCAGTCGCCGATCGCATGGACCTCACAGTAGCGGTTGCGCTCGCCGGCGCTGTCCCAGTAGATGAAGTCCTCGGGGCTGTCGCCGTAGAAGATAGCGTTGTGGTTGTCGGATGAACCGTATATCCACATCAGATCGCCTTTTTCAAGAATACCCGATTCATAGGCGTCCTCGATGGAATCGAACCAGACGCGGTAAACGCCGTAATCCGACCACGCAACAGGTACCTGCCACATGACTTTTAGACGGCTGATCTGTTCGCTCGACGCGCCCGAGTGGACGGCGGACTTGTACAGGACATGCCAAACAAAGCCGGTACAGTTAAGCGCCGCGACGCCGGGAGTATCGTACGCACCGCGCGCACCGTCGCAGTCGCCGCGCGGATTGCGGTGGTCATTGTGAGCATAGGGGGTGCCCAGATAATAATCGGGGTTGGAGCTGTCTGCGTCGTGGTCATCCATCCACTTCATGTAGACGTCATAGTCGATACCGAACGCCTGCAGAAACGTGCGATAGCCGTAAAGCTGCCCGACACTGTAATTGTAGCCGTTCCAGCTTGCCGCGCTCGCCTTAGGGGTAGCGGGCACGACGCCGACCGTCATAACGGTCACTACAAGGATCGCCGCGAGAAGCAGCGATACGGTTTTTTTGATGATTCGCATTTCTACACTTCCTCATTATATAGAAAAATATTTAACACGCTAATAGTTTACCATACCGAAATCATTTTTACAATCTATTTTGACAAGATTCTCGGAAAAATGTAGATAGTTGATTGACGTGTGTTGACTTTTCTCGGCGGTTAGCGTAAAGTATAAGTAGTAAAAAACGAGGTGATCCTATGAAAAGAATGTTCAAATACGGCCTGAGTCTGTTGCTGACGCTGTCACTGTTGTTCTGTACGGCGATGATCCCCGCCTCCGCGGCGCCGGAGGTAGAAGAGGGATATCTCTATGTCAGAGAGGATTTTATCGACGACTATGGTTTCAGCCGTGCGGTACAGGATGTGTTGGACGACGCAAAGCGTATGGCGACAGAAGATCTCCCCTACACGGTTGTTGTGCCGAAGGGTACCTATGACATGAGATACGGTTTAAAAATCTACAGCAACACAACCCTTGATCTGCGCGGTGTTACGATGCTGCGTGAGGGGGTCGGCGCGGGCAACATGCTGCGTGTCGGCGACGAGGACGGCGTGAATACGGGTGTGACCGGCTATGCGTATGAGAATATCCGTGTGATCGGCGGTACCTTTGACGGGAACTACGGCGAGAACACAATCATCAAAGCGTTCCATACCAAGGATTTCACGATGGAAGGCGTAACCGTTTTGCATGAGAAGGAAGGTCATATGACTGAGTTTGCGGGTGTGGACGGGCTGACGATTCGCGGCTGTACCTTTAAGGATCAGCAATTGACGCCGGGCAACTACGGCTATGAAGCGATCCAGCTTGACGTGCTTCATCCCTTTCATATCACCAACGGCAGAAGTGAGGATCTGCCCATCACCAATGTACTGATCGAGGATTGCTATTTTGAGGACATGCCGCGCGCAATCGGTTCTCACACGGCGGTGCATAACCGTCCGCACAACAATATCACGATCCGCAATAACACCTTTTTCAACATGAGCAGTATCGCGGTTCAGGGTCTAAACTGGACGAACGTGAATATTACCAAGAACCGCGTTCAAAACTCTCCCCGCGGTATCACCTTGTATGCAGAGCCCGGCGGCTGTACCTATCTGTCGGGTACACTGGCGTCAAAGGGCGGTACGCAGAGCCACGCTTCCGACGCGTATCAAGTGCCCGTAAAAGCCAATGTCACGATCGCTTATAACGTGCTGAACAATATCGGCAGCAGTGACGATCAATACGCTTCCTACTCCAGCCAGGGTATCGCCGTACTGGGCGAGAAGCTCGTATCGAGATCGCCTGTGGACAGCGGCGACGAGAGCGGCGGTCTGCCCGCGGGCGACTACTACATCGACGGCGTGTCTATCCACGACAACATCATCGACGTGCGCGGTAACGGTATCCGTTTGGAGGATGTACGCGGAGCGTCTGTCACGGATAATGAGATCGTGTGCTCCAAAAATACCGTCCACAACGATAACTACTACGGTATTGTTGCGCGCGGTAACGCGAGCTGTTCGACCGTCAGCTACAATGTCATCAGCGGCGCGGAGGTCAACGGTATTCAGCTTGACGGTACCGACGGCGGCAGCGTGACAAAAGTTCGATTCAACCGCATCTCCAACTGCGGCAAGTACGGTATCGGCATCTATGACATGAGTATTGACTTGATCGACGACAACGATATCTCGGGCACCGGGAATATCGGGCTTTTCATGGCTGACTCCAAGGCAAACTACATCCGCTGGAACCGCATCCGCAACTGCTCTTCGTCAGGCGTCTGGATCACTTCCTCCAGTTCGGCGGCGACCGTCAAGAGCAATACGACTGTCGGGTGTGCGGATGATAATTCCTATGATTATAACAGCTCTGTCAAATCACAGAACTACTATTCTTCCGCTGTGCTGACGGATTTCTATATTCCGTGGGACGTCAAGGATAAGGTAGGCGCAAAGATGGGAGTTGGCTCGATCTTCCACATAGCGCCGGATGTACGTCCTACCAACGCGATCGCCTCGTTCTCCTATTCGAGCAGTAACGAGGACGTTGTGACGGTTGATAGGAACGGTATGGTCTGTGCCGTAAGGGAGGGCCGTGCGACCGTTACGGCGAGCTCCAACAACGGTATCACTGTAAAATATGCGGTCGTGGTTGAAGGTAACGGCGGCGTGACCCATCTGACAAAGGTTCCCGACGCGCCTGTGCGGGTCCTCGGTGATGCGGACGGCAACAGCTTGGTGGAATCTATCGACGCGACGATGGTTCAGCGCAGGATTGCGTATATCGAGACGCCGTATGACGATCTGACGCTCAGCCGCGGTGATGTGGACGGCAATTCAAAGCTGGAGCTGACCGACGTCAGCTTCATCCAGAAGTATCTCAACGGCATGCCGACGCCGTATAAGATCGGTCTGTCATACTAATACAGTCAAAACGAAAACGCGAGGGTTTTTACCCTCGCGTTGGTTGTTTAGAGTTCTTCTTGAGAGAGCCTTTCGGCAAAAGTTTGCTGAAAGGCTTTTTCTTCATCTTTGACGGCTTTTTGATAGGGGATCAGCGTTTCGGGGTTGAGCACCTCTGAGGAAAGAAAATGCAGCTGTGACGCGGCTTTCTCTGTTTTGAGGACGATCTGGGTGTAGGCGGCGCCGATCTGCAGAAGTTCCAGAGCGAGCTTTTCGCTGAGCAGACCGCTGGTGATGATGCCGAAGGTATCATAAAGCGTATCGTTCGCGATCGGCCCGATGATGACGTCGTATTCGGCAAAGGTATCGGGCTGTATCGAGCGGTTGCGGAAGATGTAACCGAACCATTCTTTGTCGCGGGTGAAGCGTTTGATGTTCAGCCCCTCGGTGATGAGGTCATAGGTGTTGAGAACGGTGTCACAGCCCTTGCGCTGTTTTGCCCAGCGTTTGGAAAACGCTTCACTGTCCGAGAGGTAGAAGCCCTGACCGAAGTCGGCGTTGCTCCTGCCGTAATGAATATCGGGATGTTCGATCGTTAAAAAACCTGTGTGGTATAAGCGCAGATTTTCCATATCAATCTTCCTTCTTGAAAAGTACGATGCTTTCTGTATGGTTGGTGTGCGGGAACATGTCAAATGGATAGCAGACCTGCGCCTTGTAGCCGAGTCTGCCCAGAACACGGATATCGCGCGCCTGGGTTTCGGGATTGCAGGAGATGTAGACGATACGGTCGGGGCGGAGCTTGCTGAGTGATTTGAGAAAGCCCGCGGTACAGCCTGCGCGCGGCGGGTCGATGAAGGCGGCGTCGATATGCTCGCCTTTTTCGGCTGACTCACGCGCAAAATCCTTGCTGTCGGCGGCGGTAAAGCGGATGTTGCCGATGGCGTTGAGCTTAGCGTTTTTCTTCGCGTCGGTAATGGCGGCGGGGTTTAGCTCTACCGCGTAGACGAATTTTGCTTTGCGTGAGGCGATGATACCGATTGTACCAATGCCGCAGTAGGCGTCAAGGACGGTTTCGCTGCCGCTCAGCGCGGCGAGTTCGATTGCTTTTGCATACAGCTGTTCGGTTTGGTCGTGGTTGATCTGGTAGAACGACGACGGGGAGAGGAGGAATTTTTCGCCGCACAGGACGTCGGTGATCGTCCCTTTGCCAAAGAGAATTTCGCTCTGTTTGCCGACAAAGAGCTTGCTGCGGTCACGGTTGACGGTACACACAGCGGTGGTGACGCAGGGACATGCCTTCTGCAGGGCGGTTGCAAAGGTGCGCTTAGCGGGGAAAACGCTGTCGGCGCCGTTGATGACGACCATCACCTCGCCTGTTGCGACCGCTTCACGGATGACGACGCTTTTCAGCCATCCTCTGCCCGAATAGTAGTCATAGGGCTGTATCTTGAAGCTTTGGAACAGCTTTGACAGAGCCGCTGTGATCTCGTTTGACGTATCGGAACAGATGGCGCACCGATCCGCGAGCATCACGCTGTGGGCAGTGGATTTGTACAGACCGCTTACGATACGTTTACCTTCGCGTCTGTAAACGAACTGTGCCTTGTTGCGATAGCCCTCGGTGATCGGAGAGGGGGTGATCGGCTCGACAGGGCACATCGGGGCGATCAGCCTGCGGCAGATATTCTCTTTGTAACGCAGCTGCTCGCTGTAGCTCAGGTTGCACAGCTGACAGGAGCTGCACTTTTTACTGTAAACACAAAAATCTTTCATACCGCTATTCTAACCGATTACTTGACGAAAATCAACCGCAAAATGGTTTACAAGCTGAGGCGGAATCGGTATAATAAGACTATCAACAATTAAGGAGGTCGCTTATGGCTGTCAACACCCCGAAAGAACTGCGAAATATGACGATGTACCAGGTCTTTGTCCGTAACTTTTCCGAGGAAGGAACCTTCATCAAGGTACAGGAGCGTTTGGATGAGATCAAGGCGCTCGGCACAGACATCATCTGGCTGATGCCGATCCATCCTATCGGTACGATCAAGCGCAAAGGATCGCTCGGCTCACCCTACGCGATCAGCGATTACCGCGCGGTCAATCCGGAGTTTGGTACGATGGAGGACTTTAAGGCGCTGGCAGAGGCTATCCACGCGCGCGGGATGAAATGCATCATCGACGTTGTGTACAATCATACCTCGCCCGACTCGGTGCTGAGTACAGAGCACCCCGAGTGGTTTTATCACAAGGAGGACGGGAGCTTTGGTAACCGTGTGGGCGACTGGACAGATATTATTGATCTTGATTATTCTAACAAAGAATTATGGGATTATCAGATTGAAACGCTGAAGCTATGGGCAGAGACTGTCGACGGCTTTCGCTGTGACGTCGCACCGCTGATTCCGCTTGCGTTCTGGCTTGCGGCGCGTCAGGCGGTCGAAAAGGTGCGCCCCGGATGTATCTGGCTTTCGGAGTCGGTCGAGCCCGGCTTTATTACCTATATGCGCGGCAGGGGGATCACCGCGCTGTCCGACGGCGAAATCTATCAGGCTTTTGATCTGTGCTATGACTACGATGTTTACGGAAAGTTCCGCGACTGTCTCAGCGGCAAGGGTACGCTGGCGGACTATGCCGAGGCTGTCAACCGTCAGGAGTATATCTATCCCGAAAACTATGTCAAGCTCCGTTTTCTGGAGAATCATGACCAGGCAAGGGCGGCGTTTTTGCTGCCTGATGACGCGGCTCTGCTGAACTGGACAGCGTTCTGTTATTTTCAAAAGGGTCTGACCCTGATCTACGCCGGCGAGGAATACGGCGCGGAGCATACGCCGAGCTTGTTTGATAAGGATACAGTCGATCTCTCGGAAAATGATATGTCAGAGGTTTTGACGCCGTTTATCACAAAGCTTGCAGAGATCAAGCGCGGGGCGGTCTTTACCGACAGCGTTTATACCGTCAAGGCGCAGTCGGAACGCTTTTTGATTGCTGAGCATGAGAGTAAGCACGGCAGAGCGCTCGGTATTTTTGCCGTTAAAGGCGATACCGGATATGTCGAGACTGATTTTCCCGACGGCGTGTATACCGATCGTATCAGCGGCGAAGAGGTCGAGGTGTTCCGCGGCGGTGTACAGTGCTTTGGCGCGCCGATGATTTTGATCGCTGAATAAGCCCGGAATTTTACCATTTTTATCCAAATGAAACTGTAACTTGATAAATGGTCACAAATCGTGTATAATCAAACGTATGAAACCGATGAAAGTAATGAGGTACGGCAGCAGATATCGCTACGGCGCCTCCCAACCGAAAAACAAAACAATCATTATCACGGTCATCGCCTGCGTGATTGTCGCGGCTTTGACGGTGCTGGCGATCGTCAGATTCAACTCGCTGCGAAATCAGGATAAGGATAACGGCGCGCTGAGCTTGCAGCTGCGCGAGGGACAGGCTTCTCAGATGGAGGTTAAGACCGGAGATATCTGTATGCTGAGCATGCCCTCTGCGATCGACATCAAGGAGGTTACCTTTGTATCCTCCGATCCAGCGATCGTCCGCGTGGACTCTGCCGGACACACCGACGCTCTCTCTGTCGGTGCGGCTACCGTTACCGCTTCTGCGCGGAATTTTACGGCGGTATGCGAGTTCACCGTCACCGAAAACACCGAGCCGGCACGTCCCGACGAGGTTACGACCGCGATCAAGGCGAACGAGGAAGTGCTGGCGGCAAATGTCGCGACAGGCAACCGAGATATCTACAGCATTACCGTCAACCGCCGCACCAATACCGTTACCGTCTACACCAAGAACGATAAGGGTGAATTTGTTGTGCCTGTCAGAGCGATGGTATGCTCCTGCGGCAAGGGCGGTGAGTTCACCACCATCACCGGCGACTTTTCGATCTATTTTCAGGAGCCGTGGCATCCGCTGTACGACGACGTTTACGGTATGTTCGTGTCAGGCTTCAAGGATGATTTTCTTTTCCACAGCGTGCCGTATACGGTTGCCTCGCATGACTCTCTTGAGGCGGATGAGTTCAATAAGCTGGGAGAACCCGCTTCGCAGGGCTGTGTCCGCATGATGGTGTCGGACGTCTACTGGATCATGCGCAACTGTGATATCAACACGCCTGTCCATGTCATCGACGCGGACGCGAACGCCGATCCGCTGGGTAAGCCCGCCGCGGTGAAAATACCTCTCGACGCGGTATGGGATCCGACCGACGACACCGAGGGCAATCCTTATCTCGGCAAAATGCCGACGCTTTTGGGCGCGGAGGATGCGGTGCTGAAAAAAGGACAGCGCTTTGACCAGATGGAGGGTATCTCCGCCGCCGATATCTGCGGCAACGATATCACCGACCGTGTCAAGATTGCCGGTCAGGTCATCACCGACAAGCCCGGTACCTACTATCTTTCCTACACGATTACCGACGACTTTAACCTGAAAACCCGCGTGACGCGTACTGTTACGGTCGGCGAATAATACATATGTACTCAATAAAAGCCCTTCTTCACGGAAGGGTTTTTTTGATGCTGGTTTTGGCTGTAATACTAAGTATCCATTAAACGCTTTAACAAATTTGTTAGCGAGAAATTTCGCAGAGCAAGGCGGAGGACGCAGGCATACTGGCGTATGTCAAGGACGACAACACCGCTATGCGGAATTTAACGCAATAAATGTTAAAGTGTTTTAATGATACTTAGTATAAAATAACAGCCCCCGCATATGCAAGGGCTGTTAATACTAATCCTTAATAAAAAGATTTAATCAGATATTAGGGATAAATTATGCAGAGCATGGCGGGCGACGCAGGCAGGCTGGCGCCTGTCACTTCCGGGTACCCTACAACGCCTCGCGTTGTAGGGAGAGGAGGAGTCGCGGCACGAGGTCAAGGCATACCAACCGGATATGCCTACCGAGTACAGCGAACGACGACGACAACAAAGCTATGCGAAATTTAGCCCAATAAATGATAAAGGTTTTAATTAAGGATTAGTATAAGGTTGAATTATTCGGTCTGCGCGCTGAAGGTGATGACGTCCTCGCCCTGCGTTGCGGCAGGAGCGGGTGTGGTCGCGGCAGGAGCGTCAGCGGCGGGAGCCGTGGTTGCAGCAGGCGCGGCGGCAGAGGTTGCGGCCGCCTGATCGGGAGTCGCCTTGCCGTCCTTTTCAATGAAGCTCAGCATCCGGTATACTGCGTTCTCGGTCGAGGTGCCGAAGCGCTTGAATGCCTTAGCGGGAATCTGACAGATCTTATTCTCAGCCAGAGCGGTGAGACGGCTGCAGTTTTCATCGGCCTTCATGAAGCTGATGACAGCGTCGCTGTCGACAAAGACGTAGCTCGGTGTGCCGATACGCAGTTCGTAGGTATCCACAGCCGGTTCGGCTTGATTTTGGAGCACATTGGTGTTGCCGTTGTAGTTGAAGAACTTGTACTCGAGCGTGCCTTTGACAAAGGTGCTGGGCACGTTGTTTTGATCGAGATAGAGGTAGGCGACCGATCTTGAGATATTGGAGGTGGCGGTGTTCATTGTGCCGAGCATCTCAAGAAGACCTTTGTAGCTTTTTGCGCCCTTCTCAGCGCCGGTTATTTTGCCGCCGAGAGCGGTGCCGAGATCGACATATGTCTGCTCAAGCGCTGCTTCGTCGCTGGGGACGTTCAACATCAGAACGGTGATGCCCTCGGCTTCGATATTGCTGCGCAGATCGAAGGGGATACCGGCGTCAGCAATTACCAGATCAGCTCCGCTCGCTTTGATCGCGGAAACGTCGGGCGAAGCGGCTTTGCCGACGGGAGGAACGATGTGAAGGAAATCCTGGTCACACTCTTCCGATCTGCCTACCATCTTGATGTCATAGCCGATGTAGGAGATGATGTCGGCGAAAACGTCGTTGAGCACAACGATGTTCTTGGGTTCTTTCTCGATGACGGTAGCGGCTACCGTGACGGGGTATTCGCCGCCGGTGTTTTTGGCGCAGGAGGAGAAGAGAGCGGCACAGGAGAGAAGCGTGCACAGGATCAAAACAATGGATAGAATACGTTTCATAATAACACCTCGTTGAGTTTTCAATCACATATATCTCCATTGTACTCAAATTACGGCGGATAGTCAAATAAAACTATGAAATAAAACGAAAATTTAAGATTTATTAAAAAATTGTAAAAAAATACTTGCATTTTTGAGAAAGGGGTGCTATAATAGCAACTGTTCTCAGAGAGAACACAACAGTTGGTGTTGATGACGCAGGGGGTCCACCCGTTCCCATCCCGAACACGGAAGTTAAGCCCTGTAGTGCCGAAAATAGTGCTCTGGCGACGGAGTGTGAAAATAGGAAGATGCCAACACATAAAGGCTTCCACCCAGTAGGGTGGTTGTTTTTTTATGCGAAAAAGAAGGTGTTTGATGACAGCGGGGGTTGAACGGCTGTTTTACGCCTGATCGTTTGAGCTGACTTTTTTTGCGGCAGGGGTTGTCCCTGCCTTTTTTCTGCGGTATAATAGCAATAGCAATCCGATTACTTGTGATAGCCTTGCGTTGTTTGTCGCTTTGCGACGCCACCCATACATCGGGAAGGGTTGCTGTCGGTATCATAGCAAGCCGGACACTTTTGCCGAAACTAACTGTGAAAATCGGCCTATATTCAGGGAGGAATGTACCGTGACAGATTTTGAAAAGCTCAGGGAGATCATTGACAATTCACACCGTATCGTTTTCTTCGGCGGGGCAGGAGTTTCGACCGAGAGCGGTATTCCCGACTTTCGGTCGGCGGACGGTCTGTATCATCAAAAGTACGATTACCCTCCCGAGGAGATCCTCAGCCACACCTTTTTTATGCGTAAGCCCGAGGAGTTCTACCGCTTTTATCGCGACAAGATGCTGTGTCTGACCGCAAAACCTAACAAGGCGCACCTGAAGCTGGCACAATGGGAGCGTGAGGGAAAGCTGACCTCTGTTGTTACCCAGAACATCGACGGTCTGCATCAGGCGGCGGGCAGCAAGCGCGTGCATGAGTTGCACGGATCCGTGCTGCGCAACCACTGCATGAAGTGCGGCAAGTTTTACGGGGTTGATAAGGTCGCCGAAAGTGAAGGGGTTCCGCTGTGCGACTGCGGCGGCATCATCAAGCCGGACGTCGTGCTGTATGAAGAAGCCCTGCCCGAGGATACTGTCATGCAGGCGCTCGACGATATCCGCCGTGCCGATACGCTGATCGTGGCGGGTACGTCGCTGACGGTGTATCCCGCGGCGTCGTATGTGCGTTATTACGGCGGCGATCACATGATCCTCATCAACCGCGACGAAACGCCCTACGACGGCTATGCCGACCTCGTGATCCACGACAAGGTGGGCGAGGTGCTCTCAAAGCTTTAACGAAACAGATTAGGCAGGGATGGCTTTGACGCTGTCCCTGCAAAACAAAAAACAGCGCTTCCGCGGTAAAAACGGGAGCGCTGTTTTTTATGGTTTCTGCTGAGAAATTACTGATCGCGATAAGCGTACGCGTTCATTTCGTTGACGGTCTTGATATCACCGGTGGTGTCGGAAATGTAGTAGGAGTGTACCAGCTCGCCTTCTTTGTCGAGGATTAGAACGTTGTGCCATACGGAACCGTCGGGGATGATGATGGTGCCGTCGTACTCTGCGTACTGACCTTCTTCAAGACCGATTTGGTTAACAACGGAATCCATCGCCTGCTGCATAGTGGTGACGGTGTTGCCGCTGTAGGAAGCGGTGGTAGCGCCTGTGTTGGCTTCTCCCTCGGCAGCGCTGTCAGCCGCAGCAGCGTTGGTTGACTGTTGAGTGCTGTTGCCGGAGTTGCTGTTGCCGGAGTTGCTGTTGGAGTCGGAGCCGGTATTGGCAGTCGCGGGAGCGGCAGTCGCTACGGTAGTAGCCGCTGTGGTGGGAGCGGTAGTCGCCTTAGTGTCTGCTTTCTTGCCGCAAGCCGCGAAAACCGCGCAAGCGGAGATAATGAATACTGCAACTAAAATGATAGAAACAATTCTCTTTTTCATGTTTTTACTTCCTTTCCTGAAGCTTATTTCTTTCTTAAAACGCTTGAAGTATAGCATGGTGTTCCGGAAAAATCAAGGTTTTTTATGCAATTAGCCAATAAATAACCAGAGCAATAATACTAAGTAGCAATAAAACACTTTAATATCTATTGCGGATAATTCCGCATAACTGCGTTGTCAGTCTTGACAGGCGCCAGCCTGCCTGCGCCCTCCGCCTTGTTATGCGAAATTCTCCGCTAATATCTTTTTAAAGCTTTTTATTGCTACTTAGTATAAAAACGAGAATCCTTGAAAGATGAACAAGAAAACAGCGCCTCATCGCGGGGCGCTGTTGCTGTTATGCTTGTCAGTTGGACGGACGCTGTACCTTGATGGAGATCTTGTCGCCCTCTTCATGGTTGGCGAGGACATCGTAGATATCCTGGAAGGAGGTGATCGTCGTGCCGTCGAGCTCGGTGATGATATCGCCTGCCTTGATCTTGGTATCCGCAAGGGGGCCGCTCTCGTCGATCGCGTTGATGATAACGCCCGAGGGGGCGTCCGCGTACTCGTTGCCGGTCTCTGTGCCGGTGATACCGATGCGGCAGCGGCCTTTGACGTAGCCGTAGCGCATGAGGTCGCCTACGATCTCCTCGACGGTGGCGGAGGGGATAGAGAAGCTCATGTTCTCATAGTAGTTCGCGACGGTCTTGATGGTGGTGATGCCGATGACCTGACCGTAGATGTTGCACAGAGGACCGCCGGAGTTGCCGGGGCTGATCGCGGCGTCGCTCTGGATATAGCGGACGTATTTGTTGATAGAAAGCTCTCTGTCGACCGCCGAGACGATGCCTCTGGTCAGCGAGTTCTGGAATTTCTGACCGCCGGGCGAGCCGATCGCGATGACGTCGTCGCCGACGTTGACCAAAGCGCTGTCGCCGAAGGTGACGGCTTTGAGGTCTTTCGCGTCGATCTTGAGCACCGCGAGGTCTGTCCATGTATCGTAGCCGACGATCTTCGCCGGATACTCGTCGTTGTTGTTGAACACGATGTTGATCGCGAACATGCGGCTGTTGCTGATGACGTGGGCGTTGGTGACGATGTAGCCGTCGGAGGAGATGACCGTACCGGTGCCCTGCGCGACGATGTCGCTATCGCTGTCGGTGATCTTGTCCTTGTAGCAGACGACGGTCACAACGCTGTCGGAAACCGCGTTGTACGCGCTGTGGGTGTCGTATTTGTCGTCATCCTTGTCCTTGGGGAGGGGCTCGAGGGTGATATTCTTTGCCTTCTCGTCCGGCTCGCCGACGGACGCCTCGTTGTCGTCGTCGCGCTTTAAGGTATCGCCGTTGTCCGCTTTGAGGGTGATCTCATCCGCGACCTCGGTGTAGTTTTTGTTGTTGCCGATGATGTCGAACGGCGAGATCTCGTAGTCGCCGTTATTGCCGCTGTTGTTGCCGCCGTTATCGGAAAAACCGCTGTTGGATCTCGCGGGATTCGCACGGCTGTTGCCTGTCGCAATGTATACGGCAAAGCCGACGATCATCATCACCAGCAGGGCGCACAGGATGATGATGAACACCTTGGTGCCTGTCGATGTGGGCGGCTTTTGGGGCTGTGCCGCGGGTTGGGGAGCGGTCTGATTGTAGCTCTGCGCGTAGGGGTTCGGCGAGAGCGGGATGTTCGGTTGGCTCTGTGTCTGTTGATAGGGCTGACCGTTCTGTACAGGCTGTCCCTGCCGGGGAACAGGCGGTTGGGGGTAGACCGGACGGATCGCCTGCGGAGGGATATTTTGAGGATAAGCGGGGTTCTGTACGGGAGGGTATTGCGAAACCGGCTGCCGAACAGGCTGCTGCGGGATGGGCTGCTGCACGGGCTGCTGCGGATAGGGCGCGTAGTAGGGCTGCTGAGGGGGATTCGGATAAGCTCCTGCCTGCGGCGGCTGATACACGGGTTGTGTCGGGATGTTCTGCGGCGCGACAGGCTGTGCGCTCGCCTCGGGAGCCTGCGGCTCTAAGGATTTGTACTCGTCTTCGGGACGGTACTGCTTATCGGGGGTGAAATCTTCCATGTTGATTCCTATACCTTTCCGCCCACGAATCAAGGAGGGTGCGTCATACCGTGGGCAGATACGGCGCATCGTATCAAATCAGCCGACAGGAGCGTTATTCTTCCGTTTCACTGTTGGCGGTGGTGTCGATGTATTGGGTGTTTTTCGGCTGTTTTCCGTTTGCGGCGGAGCGGTTCTCGGCTCGCGGCAGACGGATGGTGAAAGTCGTCAGCTCATTGACGCGCGACTCGACAAAGATATCGCCGCCGTGCAGACGCATGATGGTCTTGGCGATGAACAATCCCAGCCCCATGCCCTTTTTGTCGATACTGCGGCTCTTGTCGGTCTTGTAGAAGCGGTCAAAGATGAAGCGGATATCCTCGGGCGGGATACCGGGGCCGGTGTTAGAGATACTCACCGAGGTATCGTAGCGCGTTTCTTCGACGCCGAAGTGAAGGGTACCTCCCTCGTTGGTGAACTTGACCGCGTTTTCGATCAGGTTGTAGATGACCTGATACATCAGGTCGGGGTCGGCGAACACCGTGATGCTCTTGAAATTCTCCAGCCCCGTGATATGGAGCTTTTTCTCGACGATTTTCTGCTCGTAGCTTGCGAGAATTGTGATGAGCATAGAGAAGAGGTCGAATTTCTGGGGCGAGACGCGCAGCTCGCCGCGGTCGATACGCGAGAGGCTGAGCATCGAGGTGACAAGGCGCGACAGGCGCTTGACCTCGTTGCTGACGATTTTCATGTAATGCGGCTGACGCTCGGGCGGGATGGTGCCGTCGAGCATGCCGTCGATGAAGCCCGCGATGGTGGTCATCGGTGTTTTCAGCTCGTGGCTGACGTTGGAGATAAAGGTGCGGCGCATGCCTTCGCTCGAGGAGAGGCTGTCTGCCATGTAGTTGAAGGCGTTGGCAAGCTCGCCGATCTCGTCGTCGGAGTTAACCTCGACGCGCGCGGAAAAGTCGCCGACAGCAAACTTCTTCGCCGCGGAGGACATCTGCCTGAGGGGTTTAGCCATGCTGTAGGACATCGTCGCTACAAAGATAACAACGATGACCAGCATGATTGCCGCCGCGGTCAGAAAGACCTGCAAAAAGGTGACGGGCAGTCCCGAGATGAAGGTGGCGGGGGTGGAGATGTAACAGAACGCGATGATCCCGACGCCGTCGCCGGTCTCTCCGGTGATCGGAAGACCCGCGGTATACATGCCCGTGGGATAGTAGCCGTCCAGCGTGCCCGCCTCAAAAAATTCGCCGCGGGTGGTCTGGCCCATCACATAAGACGGCAGATTGCGCCGCTCGTGGATGCAGCCCTCGTCCTCGGTACAGTACAGGCACTGACCACGGTTGTCGACGATGAAGATATCTGCGTCGATGATCTCGGAGATACTGTCGATGGTCTGACCCATTAGGCCGTTGTCGTTGAGCACCAGCGTGTGGGACGCGGGAAAGTAGGTGGAGGAGTTCTCGATCACGTTGACGATCTGTTTTGCGTTGGTGACAAGGCTTACTCTTTTCTCTTCTTCCCACGCACGGTTAATGAAGATGTACATCGTCACGCTCAGCGCGATGAAGCTGGTCAGCAGGATGGTGATACCGAATATGAAGTATTTTTTGAACAGGGAACGCCGTACACGAAAGTACGGCACCTTTCCCGAAGACGGTTTCTTAGCCTTTTGTTTCAAATTTGTAGCCTACTCCCCAGACGGTGCGCAGTTCCCACTTGTCGGAAACGCCGTCGATTTTCTCTCTGATACGTTTGACGTGTACGTCTACGGTACGGCTGTCGCCGTAGTACTCAAAGCCCCATACCTGGTCGAGCAGCTGGTCACGCGTGAAGACCTTGTTGGGGTTGGAGGCGAGGTGATAGAGCAGCTCGAGCTCCTTGGGGGGAGTGTCGATCTGTTTGCCGTCGACGATCAGCTCATAGTTGGTCAGGTTGATGACAAGCTTGTCCCATCGAACCTCCTTGACGGCTTCTTCGTCGGAACTGTCGGTACGGCGAAGTACCGCGCGGATACGCGCGACGACCTCTTTCGCTTCAAAGGGCTTGACCACATAGTCGTCCGCGCCCAGCTCCAGACCGAGGATCTTGTCAAAAACCTCGCCCTTGGCGGTGAGCATGATGATGGGGCAGTCGGAGGTCTTGCGGATCTCTCGGCACACCTGCCAGCCGTCCATCTTGGGAAGCATGATGTCAAGCAGGATCAGGTTGGGCTGTTCACGATCAAACATCGTGACCGCCTGTTCGCCGTCGTTGGCGATGACGGTGGAGTAGCCTTCTTTTTCGATATAAAGACGTAAAAGCTCGCAGATGTTCATGTCGTCGTCGACGATCATGATTTTTCGGTTGTTCATAAAATCACCTCTTTATGGTTTCTGTTATATTACATTATAATACACTTTTGTCGCAAAAAGTTAATTTTTTATAAACTTATAGTTCAAAAGGCCGCTTTCGCAGCCTTTGAAGAATTATTGGTAAAGCATCTTATAAACTTCGAGGAAGGTTTTGATGACATAATCCGCCTCTTCGTCCGTCATGACCGAGTTCATCGGCAGGGTCAGCTGGTTTTTGTGCATATTGAAGGCATAGGGGTAGTCGACGATGTCAAAGCCCTTCTGCTTGTAGGCGGTCATCATCGGCAGGGGCTTGAAGTGGACGTTGCAGGTGACGCCTCGCTTCTTCATCTCGTCATAGAAGCGGTTGCGGAACGCTGCGTCCTTGCCGATAAAGCGGACAAAGTACAGGTGACCGCTGGAGCGATGGTCTACGCCGCGGTGGTCAAGCACCTGGATGTCCAGCCCCTCAAAGGCTTTGTTGTAGCGGGTGATGAGCTGATGGCGGCGGTTGAGCATCTGGTCGTAGCGTCGCAGCTGTGCCAGACCGATCGCCGCGAGGACGTCGGGCATGTTGCACTTATACTGGGTGTCGACGACGTCGTACTCCCACGAGGTGCCCTTGTCCTTGGTGAAAGCGTCCTTGGTCTGACCGTGCAGGGTCATGAGCATATAGCGCTTGTACAGGTCGTTGCTGTCGACGCCGGGAATCTCGCGCCAGGTTGCGGCGCCGCCTTCGGCGGTGGTCATGTTCTTGACCGCGTGGAAACTGAAGGCGGTGAAGTCGGCGATAGAACCGCACATTTTACCGTGCCACTGAGCGCCGAAAGCGTGGGCGGCGTCAGCCAGAACAATGACGCGTCCGAGCGCCAGCTGGACAGGGTTGTCGGAGGGTCTGAACTCACAGCGGTGCTTTTCGACGATCTCAAAGATACGGTCATAGTCGCACACAACGCCCGCGAGGTCTACCGGGATGATGACCTTGGTCTTGGGGGTGATGGCGGCGTCGACCTTGTCGTAGTCCATTTCATAGGAATTGGGCTTGCAGTCGATCATCACCGGCGTCGCGCCGACGTGGTAAATGACCGAGCATGAGGCGGTATAGGTATAGCAGGGCACGATGACCTCGTCGCCGGGGCCTACGCCCAAAAGTCGCAGGGTCATTTCGGCGCAGGCTGTCTGACTCGACAGGCATACCGCCTTTTTGGTGCCGCAGAATTTTGCGATCTCCTGTTCAAAAAGCTTGGTCTTGGGACCGGTGGTGATCCAGCCGGAGCGCAGGGTATCGACGACCTCAGCGATCTCGTCTTCGCCGATATCGGGAGGGGAAAAGGGTATATTCATCATAAAAATCATTCTCCTGTAATCGCGATCGGGATGTCGTCTCAAAGCGGTATCGGGACGGCATGGGATCAACATAATATGACAGAATATATTATACACCCTGTATCGGCTAAAGTAAAGAGAAAGTTAGGACAATACCGTATAATTTGGGAGCGGTGTTTCAGCGGAATTATGTAGCAAAATGCTGTTTTGGAGAGCGGCGGTTTTTGTTCGCGGCGTGATGGAGCGCCCGGTACTTCTGCCGGGTGGCTTCGCCGCCGCGCAAATGGCGCTCTTCTTTGTTGAAGTCCAGAACAGCGCGTACCTCCTTGTACAGCCCCGCGTTCAGCCGCGGCAATACGGCGGTGAGATCTTTGTGTACCGTGCTTTTGCTGATTCCGAATACCGCGGCAGTGTCGCGCACGGTGCTTTGGTGCTCTATGATGTATTCGCCTAAGATGACGGCGCGTTCTTCCAAGTTCCCTTTCATGGAAAACCTCCCTGAAGTTATTGGTACATATATATGGGCGGTATCAGGGGATTATGACGGAGGAAAGGCGCGGGTCTTGTACCGAAAATCATTGACATATGATGAGAAACGTAATATAATTAAAATGATTTAGTATGTAGTGCGGAAACAGTTTTTTCTGTGTAAAGGATAAGAATTATGAAACAATATAATGTCAGAAAAATATTTTTGATGATCGCCGACGCGGTGATCGTAGCGCTGGCGACACTGGTCAGTAACGCGCTTTTGTCGTTGTACGGCATCGTTGTCCATCACGACACCTACAGCGCCGCCGTTCAGCCGATCCGCGTTTTCGGTATCATGGGGCTGAACGTTTTGTTCTGCTTTTTCCTGCTGTTCATCGCGGGCGCGTATAACAAAGTATGGCGCGAACTGAAAACCTCTGATTTTGTCGCGGCAGCCGCGGCTACCGTGATCGGTCTGTTGATTAGTTATGGATTTGCGCGGTTTATGGGACATCCGGCGTCGATACGGTATCTGGTGACGAATATCGTTGTGACGGTCGTCGGCGTTGTCGGCTTCCGCCTGATTTTCCGCAACACACTGATGACGCTGATCCACCTAGGCGAAAAAGAAAATGAGAACCGCGAACGCACGCTGATCGTCGGCGCGGGCAACGCCGCGCGTATGATTTTGCAGGAGATCAAGTTTGCGAAAGACGACCCGAACAATCCCTCCAATTCCATCCTGCCGGTGTGCATGGTAGACGACGATATGTCCAAGTATCACACAAAGATCAACGGCGTGGACGTTGTCGGTCAGACCAAAGATATTCCGCTGGTCTGCCGCCAGTACAATATTGATCTGGTTATCTTCGCGATCCCCTCGTGTTCTGAGGAGGAACGCAAGAGGATTATGGGCTACTGCTCCGAGTCGGGCTGCCGTATCAAGACGGTACCGTACTTAAGCCAGCTGTGGCTTGACGATGACAGCGATCATCAGATTCTTTCGCAGGTAAAGGATATCAAGATTGAAGACCTTCTCGGACGTCCTCCGATCACCTTCAACAAGAAAAAAATCCGTGATTTTATCTACGGCAAGACCTGTATGGTTACGGGCGGAGGCGGTTCCATCGGCTCTGAGCTGGTTCGCCAGATCGCGAAGTACCACCCCGAGCAGATTATTATCGTCGATATCTATGAGAACAATGCCTATGATATCCAGCAGGAGCTGTATATCGACTACGGCGACGCTTTGAATCTTGTCACGCTGATCGCATCCGTGCGCGACTATGACAAGATGGAAAAAATCTTTGAAGAATATCATCCGCAGGTGGTGTTCCACGCAGCGGCGCATAAACACGTTCCGCTGATGGAGGTTTCTCCCACCGAGGCTGTCAAGAACAATATCTTCGGCACCTTAAACATGGTCAATCTCGCCGAGAAATACGGTGTGGAGAAGTTTGTTATGATCTCCACCGACAAGGCGGTCAACCCGACCAACGTCATGGGCGCGACCAAGCGGTGCTGTGAGATGATCGTGCAGAACAAGTCCCAGCAGGGTGGTAAGACGGAGTTCGTCACCACGCGTTTCGGTAATGTCTTGGGCTCCAACGGATCGGTTATTCCGCTGTTCCGCCGTCAGATCGAGGCGGGGCGTCCCGTCACCGTTACCCATCCCGATATCATCCGCTATTTCATGACCATCCCCGAGGCGGTATCGCTGGTGCTGGAAGCCGGCGCGATCGCGAAGGGCGGCGAAATTTTTGTCCTCGACATGGGCGATCCCGTCAAGATCACAACCCTTGCCGAGAACCTGATTCGCATGTACGGCAAGGTGCCGTATCGCGACGTGGAGATCAAGTTCACGGGGCTGAGACCCGGCGAGAAGCTCTATGAGGAGCTTTTGATGGATGAAGAAGGACTGGAAAAGACTGAAAACAAGAAAATCTTCATCGGCAACCAAATTGACATTGAAGATGAGAAGTTGACGGAACAGCTCAATCAACTGCATGCAATCGTCGAGACCAACAACAACGACGCGACTGTCAAACAGCTCGAGAGCATGGTGGATACCTTCCATCACGCTGTTAACTGAACTTTTCAGGGATTGACTGCACTTACAGCCGATAGCTGTCCGTGCAAATAACAAACCATAAAGGAGGATCATCATGAAAGTATTACTGACAGGCGGCGCGGGCTATATCGGCAGCCATACCGCTGTAGAAATGCTGGACGCAGGCTATGACGTAGTCATCGCCGACAACTTTGACAACAGTTCCCCCAAGGTGCTCGACCGTATCGAGACCATCACAGGTAAGCGTCCGACGCTTTATGAGCTGGACGTGGCGGACAACGCCGCGGTGGACGCAATGTTCGCGAAGGAAAGCTTTGACGCTGTGGTGCATTTTGCGGGACTCAAGGCGGTAGGCGAGAGCTGCGCGATCCCCGTGCGCTACTACCGGAACAACCTCGACACCACACTGACCCTCCTGGAGGTTATGAAGAAGTACGGCGTGAACAACATCGTGTTCAGCTCCTCGGCGACTGTTTACGGTATCCCCGAGACGGTTCCGCTCAAGGAGGGTATGCCGACCTCCTGTACCAACCCCTACGGCTGGACAAAGTACATGATCGAGCAGATTCTGACCGACGCGGCGACGGCCGATCCTGAGCTGAGCGTGGTGCTGCTGCGCTACTTCAACCCCATCGGCGCGCACAAAAGCGGTCTGATCGGTGAGAATCCCAACGGTATCCCGAACAATCTCATGCCTTACATCACACAGGTAGCGGTCGGAAAACTTCCGAGGCTGGGCGTTTTCGGCAACGATTATCCCACCCCCGACGGCACCGGCGTGCGCGACTATATCCATGTTGTCGACCTCGCGAAGGGTCATCTGAAAGCGATCGAGTTCGCTTCAAAGCACAAGGGTACCGAGATCTTTAACCTCGGCACGGGCGTAGGCTACAGCGTGCTGGATATCGTCAAAGCCTTTATGAAGGTCAACAACATCGACATCCCCTACGACATCAAACCCCGCCGCGCGGGCGATGTTGCCGAGTGCTACGCCGACGCAACCAAGGCGAAAGAGGAACTGGGCTGGACAGCGGAGTTCGGCATCGAAGAAATGTGCCGCGACAGCTGGAACTGGCAGAAGAACAATCCGCAGGGCTACTGATCAGTGGAAAGTTGATAGTGGAAAGTGGATAGTTGAGGGCGGGCACTGCCCGCACCCATTTGTAGTATAACTGAAAACCTATATTCATCAAATAACGCTTACTGTTTCTTTCAAAGGGTAGTAGGCGTTATTGTTTTATGTCGTTATATAAATCCAAAAGCCGCAGGTTTTCCCAACACTTTCCACTTTCTACTATCAATTTTCAACTATTCTTTATTTACTATTCCATAAAAATCAATACGATGAATCGTTATAATTATACATATCCGTGCAGAGCGTTTCGGTACGGTTTTATTGACTTTTATCGGCTGTTGTGATAAAATTTTGACGTATGGTGTAATAGAATTTGCCATATATTAAAATAGCCTTTACAGAAGGAGGATAAGAAGGTTTATTAGCGCCGGACCCGAAACGGGTGACGAGGTTGGCAGCGATCGAAAGATTCGGCGGATGCTGTCACGGCGGTGCGCGGAACATTTCGCGCCTTGAGATATCAGGGCGTTGGGACAATACTCGGAAGGTATTTTAGATATATTCGCGCTGCGGCAGGTCGTAAGGGAGAAAGCAAAAAGCAGAATCAACACTGTAACAGAGGTTCTCTCAAAGTCGCGTGACCGAAAGGTCGGATGAATGAAAAATTACAATAACCTATATACAAAATTTTACGGAGGTATATTATGAGAGTTGTTATCCAGGACAATTATGATAAAATGTGCAAGTGGGCTGCGGACTACATCGCGGCTAAGATCAATAACCACAAGGAAGACCGTCCCTTCATCCTCGGTCTGCCGACCGGTTCTTCGCCTATCGGCGTTTACAAGGAACTGGCGCGCATGAACAAGGCTGGCGAAGTATCTTTCGCGAACGTCGTCACCTTCAACATGGATGAGTATCTCGGCTTGCCTCACGAGCACGATCAGAGCTACTGGTACTTCATGCACGACAATTTCTTCAATCACCTTGTTGACATGAAGCCCGAGAACATCAACATCCTCAACGGTATGACCGACGATCCCGAGGGCGAGTGCGCTCGTTATGAGGAGAAGATCGCTTCCTACGGCGGCATCGACCTGTTTATGGGCGGTATCGGCGTTGACGGTCACATCGCGTTCAACGAGCCGTTCACCAGCCTTGCGTCCCGTACCGGCGTGCGCAACCTGACCACCGACACCCGTATTGTTAACTCCCGCTTCTTCGGCAACGATCCTGAGGCTGTTCCGGCTCAGGCACTGTCTGTCGGCGTAGGTACCGTTACCGATTCCAAAGAGGTTCTGATCCTGATTAACGGTCACAACAAGGCGAAGGCGCTGGCTGAGACCGTAGAGGGTGCTGTCAGCCACAAGTGGACCTGCTCCGCACTCCAGATGCACAACGGCGCGATCATCGCCTGCGATGAGGCGGCTTGCGACGAGCTGACCGTCGGCGCTTACAAATACTTCCTCGATATCGAGAAGAAGGAGAGACTTTAATGTATACTATCAAGGATTTATACGACCTTGACCATACGCTGGCGAAAGATTATCTTTCTCAGTTCACTTATCCCTGGGAGGCCTTAAAGGGCATCAAGGATATGATTATCGCGCTGGGCGCGACGCTCGGCGACGACTATGAGGAGCGCGCTCCCCAGGTCTGGGTTCACAAGACCGCCAAGGTTTTTGATTCCGCTTATCTCGGCGCTCCCTGCATCATCGGTCCCAACACCGAGGTGCGCCAGTGCGCTTTCATCCGCGGCTCGGCTCTGGTCGGCGCGGACTGCGTTGTCGGCAACTCTGCAGAGCTCAAGAACGTCATCCTCTTCGATCACGTTCAGACTCCGCACTATAACTATGTCGGCGACTCCATCCTCGGCTACTTCTCTCACATGGGCGCGGGTTCGATCACCTCGAACGTCAAGTCTGACAAGCAGCTGGTTGTTGTTCACAACGGCACCGAGAAGATTGAGACCGGACTGAAGAAGTTCGGCGCGATGCTGGGCGACTATGTAGAAGTCGGCTGTAACGCCGTATGCAATCCCGGTACCGTCATCGGCAGACACTCTAACGTGTATCCGACCTCTTGCGTACGAGGCGTGGTTCCCGAGAACTGTATTTACAAAAACAGCGGCGAAGTTGTAGAAAAGAGGTAATTCCAATGGGCAAATATTTCGGTACAGACGGCTTCCGCGGTGAAGCCAACAAAGACCTGACCTTTGACCACGCGATCAAGATCGGTCGCTTTCTCGGCTGGTACTACGGCGCAAACCAGGGCAAAAAGGCGAAGGTACTGATCGGTAAGGACACCCGCCGTTCTTCCTACATGCTGGAGTACGCACTGTGCACCGGCTTGATGGCAAGCGGCGCTGACGCTTACATCATGCACGTCACCACCACCCCCTCGGTCGCGTATATCACACGCACCGACGACTTTGACTGCGGTATCATGATCTCCGCTTCTCACAACCCGTTCTATGACAACGGTATCAAGGTGCTCAACGGCAACGGTGAGAAGATGGAGGAAGAGACCCTCTTAAAGGTTGAGGACTACATCGACGGCAAGATTGAGATCCCCGTTGCTGAGCGCGAGGATATCGGCAGAACCGTTGACTATGTCGAGGGTCGTAACCGTTATATCGGCTACCTCATCTCTATGAGCAAGTACAGCTTCAAGGGCGTGAAGGTCGGTCTCGACGTTGCGAACGGCGCCGCGTGGAATATCGCGAAGGGCGTGTTCAACGCGCTGGGCGCTAAGACTTACGTTATGAACGACAGCCCCGACGGCTATAATATCAACACCGACTGCGGCTCCACCCACATCGAGCATTTACAGAAGTTCGTCGTGGAGAAGGGCCTCGATATCGGCTTTGCTTACGACGGCGACGCTGACCGCTGCCTGTGCGTCGACGAAAAGGGCAACGTTGTCACCGGCGACCACATCCTCTATGTGTATGGTCTTTACATGAAAGAGCGCGGCAAGCTGCTCAACAACAAGGTTGTCACCACCATTATGTCTAACTTCGGTCTGTACAAGGCGCTGGATAAGGTCGGCATCGAGTACGAAAAGACCGCTGTCGGCGACAAGTACGTTTACGAGAACATGGTGCAGACCGGCAACCGTATCGGCGGTGAGCAGAGCGGTCACATCATCTTCAGCAAGTACGCTACCACCGGCGACGGTATCCTGACCTCCCTCAAGATGATGGAAGTCATGCTCGCAAAGCAGAAGCCCATGAGCGAGCTGGCGGCTCCCTGCAAGTTCTATCCGCAGGTTTTGAAGAACGTTCGCGTGAAGTCCAAGCCCGATGCGCAGAACGATCCTGACGTCCAGGCTGCTGTTAAGAAGGTTGCTGAGGTTCTCGGTGACGACGGCCGTATCCTTGTTCGTGAGAGCGGCACCGAGCCTGTTATCCGCGTTATGGTAGAAGCCGGCAGCGACGAAATCTGCGAGAAGTACGTAGACGAAGTTATTGACGTCATCACCAAGAAGGGTCATTTGGCCTGATGCGAGGCGGCTCAGTTCGCCTTTTGATTAGTTACGGATTGGCATTTGCGGCGGCGAAATCGCTTTGACAAGCCTTTGCGTCTTCTTTGTTGATTGCCTTGCATTTTTGGCAGGACATTAAGACGGCGGATTTCGATTGAATGATTATCCCAAAGAGCTGTTGCGGCAACGCAACGGCTCTTTTTGCGTTACGGAAACTAATACTAATCCTTAATTAAAACCTTTATCATTTATTGGGCTAAATTTCGCATAGCTTTGTTGGACTCCTTGACAGGCGCCAGCCTGCCTGCGTCGCCCGCCGTGCTCTGCAAAATTTATCCCTAATATCTGATTAAATCTTTTTATTAAGGATTAGTATAAGAAAAAATTTGCTGTGCCTGCAGAGATGGATTCGGATATCTACAGTCACCCTAATGAAACAGGGTGCAGTATAAAGGGGCTGCCGCGTTTCGATGCGTGACGTGACCCCCAAAAGTTAGACTTAGTGAAAAAGCGTAGTAGTTTAGCTGCTACGCTTTTTGTTATGCAGCTAAAAGGTTTAGTTTGTAGTTGACTGGGCTTAACCAGCCGAGCTTTTGTTTGA
>Ga0256404_1002455_pt1 | contig 40995 bp, 37 predicted proteins | sample RumenRJG_01DNA_FD_185990 | JGI IMG/M metagenome (GOLD analysis project Ga0256404, IMG submission 185990) | Bovine rumen microbial communities from Lethbridge, Alberta, Canada - RJG_01 | ecosystem: Host-associated > Mammals > Digestive system > Stomach > Rumen | place: Canada: Alberta | collected... | reverse complement strand
ACTTTCTAATATTATTTGCTAAATCTATTCCTGAAGTATTAGTTTTTAAATCTATATCTAAAAACAATACATTAACTGTATTTGTTTTTATGAAATTATATAAATCATCAGGTGAAGTAAAGCTACCGAGTTATTTCTGCATCTAAATTATATTTAATAAAGAGAGATTCCAGCATTTTAGAAAGTTTGTCTAAAACTGCTTTATTGTCATCACATATAGAAAAACTTAACATTTACTTATCCTCCGTAATTTAAAATAAAAAATAAAGCCTGGAAAAAATTACCTGTTTTATGCTCAAATACAATAATAATCCAAAAATATTTTAATGTCAATAGAAAATTGGTTATAAAAAATAAGAAAATGTCGAAAAGTGGAAAAAGCCCGAAAATAAAGTAAATACGTGATAAAACACATTAGTAAACTAAAAGCTGGAAGTAAATAATAAACATAAAAAAATAAACATTAAAATATTCTTTACTTATAAAAATTAAAATGATATAATTTGGAAATAATAAATTATAATACGCTAAGGAGGAACTTATGAAATACTATTTAGAAGATATTGATAAAGTTTTTAAAGAACTAGATACATCAGAAGATGGTCTAAAGTCAAGTCAAGTAGATTTGAAGAGAACATATTATGGAGTAAATAAGCTAGATGAAGTAAAAAAAGAAGGAATCCTAAAAAAGATTATTTCATCTATATCAGATCCTATGATAATAATGCTGCTTGTAACTGCTGGTATATCAGCTGTAACATCTGCTATTCAACATGAATCATTTTCTGATGTATTTATAATTTTATTTGTAGTAGTTATAAATACCATAATGGGAATTGTTCAAGAAAGTAAAGCAGAAAAAGCTATAGATTCTTTAAAAGAAATGACAAAAGCAACATCAAAAGTTATAAGAGATGGAAAAAGAGAAATAATTAAAAGTGAAGACATAGTTGTTGGAGATGTTTTAGATTTAGAAGCCGGAGATGTAGTTCCTGCAGATGCCAGAATAATAGAATGTAATGCTCTAAAAGTAGAAGAATCTGCACTAACGGGGGAATCTGTTCCAATAACTAAAATGATAAATGCTTTAGAGTTAAAAAAAGAACAAAAAGATGTTGCTTTAGGTGATAGAAAAAATATGTTATATAGTGGAAGTACAATTGCTTATGGTAGAGGAAAAGCAGTAGTAACAAGCATAGGCATGGAAACTGAAATTGGTAAAATAGCAAAAAGCTTAGCTCAAGCAGAAAAAGAAGAAACACCACTTCAAAGAAAAATGAAGGAACTTTCAAGAACACTAACAAAACTAGTAGTTGGAATATGTGTATTAGTATTTATAGTAGGAATCGCTAGACATGGAGCTCTATCAGGACAAATCATATTAGATACATTTTTAACAGCTATAGCATTGGCAGTAGCAGCAATACCAGAAGGACTTCCTGCTGTTGTAACAATAATTTTATCAATTGGTGTAACAGCAATGTCAAAAAGGAAAGCTTTAGTTAGAAAACTAAATGCAGTTGAAACTTTGGGATGTATTCAAGTTATATGTTCAGATAAAACAGGAACATTAACACAAAATAAAATGACTGTGCAGGAATTTTTCTCAAGTGATGAAAAACTTTTAGCAAAGGCAATGGCATTATGTTCAGACTCTACATTGGAAGTAGGTCAGCAGCACGCAAAAGGAGAACCAACAGAAAATGCCCTAGTAGAATATGCAAATAAACTAGGAATGCCAAAATATGAACTAACAAATAAATATCCAAGAATTGGAGAAGCACCATTTGATTCAAATAGAAAATTAATGTCAACTGTTCATGATGAGAATGGACAAATTGTTCAATATACAAAAGGTGCTTGTGAAATATTAATCAACATTTGTACAACATACCTAGACAATGGAAACATAGTGCCACTTACAGATGAAATAAAAAATAAAATAAAAACAGAAAATAAAAAGTATGCAGATAAAGCATTAAGAGTTTTAGGCGTAGCATACAGAAAATATGATGAAAAGCCAGCAACTTTTGAACCAGAAAGTATTGAAAACAATTTAACCTTTATTGGCTTTGTTGGAATGATAGATCCATGTAGAGAAGAAGTTTTTGAGGCAATAGAAAGATGTAGAACAGCAGGTATAAGACCAATAATGATTACAGGAGACCATAAAGATACTGCAGTTGCAATTGCCAAAAACCTAAAAATAATTGAAAATGAAACACAAGCAACATTGGGCGAGAAGTTAGATGATTTATCAGATGAAGAAATGAAAGATGTTGTACAAAAATGTTCTGTTTATGCAAGAGTACAACCAGAACATAAAACAAGAATTGTTCAAACATTACAGGATTTAGGATATATAGTAGCAATGACTGGAGATGGAGTAAATGATGCACCATCAATAAAAAAAGCCAATGTCGGAGTAAGCATGGGAATTACAGGAACTGATGTAACAAAAGGTGTCTCAGACATGGTACTTGCAGATGATAATTTTGCCACAATAGTAAATGCAGTAGAAGAAGGAAGAAAAATTTATGATAATGTTAGAAAGGTATTACAATTTCAATTATCAACTAATATGTCAGAAGTAGTTGCAATATTTACATCATCACTTCTAGGAATAACTGTATTAACACCTGCACACCTATTATGGATTAACATGGTTACAGATTCAGCTCCAGGATTAGCTCTTGGAACAGAAAAGGCAGAAGGAGATATAATGAAAAGAAAACCACGTCCTACAAATGATAGTGTATTTTCAGATGGAGCAGGAGTGGACATGATTTTCCAAGGACTAGTTATGGCAGCATTAATAATTCTTTCATTCTTTGTAGGACAGTTTATTGAGCTTGGCCATTTTGGAATATTTGAATCTCCAGATGGAATGTCAATGGCATTCTTAACGGCAAACTTTATAGAAATGTTCCATGCAATAAGTATGAGGTCACAGAAAAATTCTATATTTACATTAAAAACAATGAACTGGTGGCTTCTTGGGGCATTCATATTAACTATACTTTTAACACTTGTTGTAATTTATGTTCCTTTCTTTACAAAGTTATTTGGATTTACAGCAATAAGCTTTAAAGAGTTTTCAGTTGCATTTGGACTTGCATTTTTAATAGTTCCAATTATAGAAGTTCAGAAATTAATAAAAAGAAAATTAAAAAATTAGTGTTTTGGGGACACACACCGAAATAATAAATTTTCGATTTTGAGGGACACACACCGAAATAATGAAAAAGGTGTGTGTTCTTTTTTTAGATTAAGTTTAAGTAATAATCTCAAAATCTTATCATAAAATTAAATAAACAAAACTAGGAGATGATATAGTGATAAATATTATCAATAAAAATAAGACTACTATTATTAGTGTTTGTGTAATAGTTTTATTTTCAATGTGTATGGTATTTATGGAAAATGAAGGAAAAGTTGTAGAGGCAAATGGAACCACATTAAGTACAAAAAAGATAGAGTGGGGAGTAAAGAGAAACAATAACCATAAGCAACCAGATTTAGGTTCAACAAATACAAAAATATTAAGCACATATAATGGAATATATATGGGAAATAGTGAATCAAAGAAAGTGTATTTAACATTTGATAGTGGATATGAAGCAGGGTATACCGAAAAAATACTAGAAGTTCTTAAACAAAATAATGTAAAAGCTACTTTTTTTATAACAGCTCACTATGTAAATACTCAGCCTGACTTAGTTAAAAGGATGATAGATGAAGGACATATTGTGGGAAACCATACAGTAAATCATAAAAGTATGCCTTCACTTACAAATGAACAGATAAAACAAGAAGTAATGAATCTGCATACTACAATTTATGAGAAATTTGGTTATGAAATGAAATACATGAGACCACCTAAAGGAGAATATAGTGAGTCAAGTGTAGCCTATTGTCAAAGCTTGGGATATACAACTGTTATGTGGTCACTAGCATATGACGATTGGGATGAAGCAAAACAGGGAAGAGAGGAATACGGTAAAAAGAAAATATTAGACAACATTCATAATGGAGCTGTAATCTTACTTCATGGGACATCAAAAGATAATAGTATTATTTTAGACAGTGTCATTAAAGAAATTCAAAATATGGGGTATATATTTGCTTCTTTAGATGAATTTGAATGTTAAAAAATATAATTATTAAAAAAAGAGGGAAATAAATTGAGAAAGAAAAGAAATAAGAGATTAAAGCAAAATAGATTTGAGCAGATCCTTGAAATACCACAAGAAATTTCAAGTCAAATGCCAAAATTAACTATTATGGGATTTGAAGAGTTATTTGTAGAAAATTATAAATCAATTTTAGAATATCAAGATTTTTACGTACGATTAAGTACAAGTATAGGTATTATAAATATTAATGGATTTGAGCTTAAACTGAATGAAATGACAAATGATGATGTTTTAATAACTGGAAAAATAGAAGGAATTGACTTTGAAAAAACAATTGATGAATAAGGGGAGGACTTTGTTTTGTACATACAAATATTAAGAGGCTATATATCTGGTTATGTAAGGATTATAATTGAAGGATATTTTATTGAAAGATTAATAAATTTATGTATAAAAAATAATATTATACTTTGGAATAGTAAAAGAAAAAAAGTAACTTTATTAGAGGTAAATGTTAGCATAAAAGATTTTAGAAAAATAATACAATTTGCAAAACAAACAAAATGTAAAATAAAAATAAAACAAAAAAGAGGTATTCCATTCATTTTTAATAGATATAAAAAAAGAAAATTATTTTTTGCCTTGTTGTTTATTGTATTTGTAAGTATCTTAGTACTTTCAAAATTTATATGGAATATTCAAATAACAGGTAATGCTTCAATATCAAATGAAGAGATAATTGAAACTTTAAAAGAAGAAGGATTAAGTGTAGGAATATTAAAATCAAAAATTAATACTAAAGAAATAGTAAATAAAATGAGACTTAATCGTAGCGATTTAGCTTGGATTGGAATTGAAATAAAGGGAACAAATGCAATTATAAAAATTGTAGAAACTGATAAAAAGCCTGATATTATTAAAGAAGATGATTATTGTAATATTATTGCAACAAAACCAGGAATAATAGTAAAAGTAAATGCTGTAAATGGTACTCCCCTTGTAAAGGAAGGCGAAGTTGTAAAAGAAAATACACCTCTAATAGGAGGGTGGCTTGAAGGAAAGTATACAGGAGTAAATTATGTGCATGCAAATGGCGAAGTTCTAGCAAAAGTATGGTATACACAAAATGAAAAAATTGAGCTAAAACAAGTAATATCAAGCAAAACAGAAAGATGTGAAAATAAATATTCCGTAAGAATAAATAATTTTCAAATAAATTTTTATAAAACTCTTTCAAAATTTAAAAAATATGATACAATAGATACGGTAAAAAAAATTAAATTATTTTCGGATTTTTATTTACCGATTGTACTTGTGCAAAAAACTAATTATGAACTAGAAGAAAAAGAAGTAATATATACTCGGAGATGAAGCTAAAATAAAGGCAGTAGAAAAAGCAAAGAACAAATTAGAGGAACAAATTGAAAATAAGGATAATATTTTAAAAACTTATATAAATTATAATGAAACCGAAGAATTTGTTGAGGCACAGGTTATATATGAAGTGCTTGAAGAAATAGGGACAAAAGAGAAAATAGTATTTTGAAAGGAAGAAAATTTATGGAAGAAAGAAGTTTAAGAGTTTATGCAGATAAAACTTTTTTTACAAGAATAACAAATACTATATCAAAAATGTTAATTCCAACTAAAATAGGAATTAATGGAATGTTAATATCTATAAAAAGAAATAATGTTATAAAAGCTTATGAATTATATATACAAAACAAATCAAATACAGATTCAAGTAAAACTGAACTAGCAGAAAAAAAATATGAAGATGCATTTAGTTTATATTTAGAAGCAATAGATAAACATATTATGGATTCTGTTTATAAAAAAGTTAAAAATGGAAGTGCAAGTGCTTTTGAACAAGATGCACTTGCTAGATATTACGAAGTAATACATATAAAAGAAACAGAGTATTTAGAATATAAATATCGTAAACAAAAATATTTATTAGAATTAGATTATCAAACAGTTAAAGAATTAGATAAGGAAAAAATTACAGAGAGATACAAACCATTTTATCTAACTAAGATGGATAGCTTATATAAGGGATTATTAAAACATTTCTCTATCAAACTAGCAGATAATTTAACCGAAAAAAACAAGGATATAATATATGATAAAATATTTAAAGTATTAGAAGAATATATTGTTAATATACTTCCATTAAAAATGGAAAGTGAAGATTCTGAAAATTACAAACAAATACTAGATGAATATAATAAATTTGAAACATACACAATAGGAAAATTAGATCAGAACGAGGGCATTGAGAAAAAGATGGTATTGCTTGCAATTAGCAGAAAATTATTTACACATAGTCTTCCACTAATTGTTGCAGAACAATGCTATATAAAATTATTAAAAGATGTAAGAAGTTTAATAGTTGATACAAGAGTAATAAAAAAACAGGAAAAAGCGTATTCTTTGCTTATTCGCTTAATTGAAGATTATAATATAAAACTATTGTCTACTAAAATTTATTGGGACAAGCAAGAAAAAAGAGAAGAATATAAAAAGTTTTGGACTGAATATAAAAATATTAGTAATCTAAAAGAAACTAATTATATAGAATATATGAAACAGAAAGAAATTTTATTTATACAAGCAGATTTAAGAGAAGTATGCAATAATCCAATGAAATACGATAAAATTATAAAATTTTATAAAAACAAATTGGTTGAATTAGGTGTAATGAGAAAATTAAAGGATGCTTGCAAAACAGAAGGAAATTATATTGGAAGGAAAGTATTATGCAAGGGATAGTTGAAATTAATTTTTTAGATATTGAAGAAGATATAGAAGAAAAAGAGTTTATCGAAAACGTAGTTAAAGTTTGTTTTGAAAAAGAAAATTTGACAAATTTAAATTTTTATTTAAGTATAACTTTAACTACAAATGAACAAATACATAAATTAAACAAGCAATATCGTAGTGTAGATAAAGAAACGGATGTATTATCTTTTCCAATGTTTGAAAAAAACGAAATAGATGAAATTATAGGAAAAAAATTAAAGAATAGAATACCAGAGGTATTAGGAGATATAGTAATATCAATTGCAAAAGTAAAACAGCAAGCAAAAGAATATGGACATAGCTTCGAAAGAGAGCTATCATACATGATAGTTCATGGATTTTATCATATTATGGGATATGACCATATAAAAGAAGAAGATAAAGCTATTATGAGACCAAAGGAAGAAGAAGTTCTTACTATTTTAAAACAAACAAGATAAAAATTATTAAATGTATTTATAATAGCTATATTAATTTTAAAAGTAAAAAAAGGAGTAGAAAATGAAAAAATCAATTGGAACTAAACTATTAGCTATAATATTAACAATAGTTGCAGTAACAGCTGCTGCGCTATTAGGAATAAAAATTGCACAAAAAACAAATTCAAAAGAAAATAATTTAGCATATAATGAACAAGAAAAAAATGAGGAAGTACCAAAAGTTGAAGAAAAGAAAGAACCTAAGACATTTAAAGGAACAGATAGACCAATTGCTGTAATGTTAGATAATCATAAAGATGCAATGCCACAAGCTGGGTTAAATAGTGCATATATGGTATATGAAATGATTGTTGAGGGTGGAGAAACAAGATTAATGGCTTTATTTAAAGGAGTTAGCCTAGACAAAATTGGACCAATTAGAAGTTCAAGACACTATTATTTAGATTATGCTTTAGAAAATGATGCTATATATGTTCATTTTGGATGGAGCCCACAAGCACAATCAGACATATCTAAACTTGGAGTAAATAATATTAATGGTATATATGAAAGTGCATCGTCATTTAAGAGATCTACAGATAAACAGCACTCATATTTACATAGTGTAACAACTACTACAGATACTATTTTACAAATTGCAGAAAGAAAAGGTTATAGAACAACATCTGAGCAAAAAAGTGTATTAAATTATGTTGGAGAAGAAGTTAACCTAGATAGTGATATAGAAGCTACAAAAGTAACAATACCATATTCTACAAGCAATACTGTAAAATATGAATATGATGAAGTTACAAAAAGATATACAAGATACTCAAGAGGTGTAAAACAAACAGATTGGGCAACAGGAGAAACAGTAACAGTTAAAAACATTATAGTTTACAAATGCTATAATTGGACATTAAAAGATAGCGAAAATAAAGGAAGACAAAGCTTAGATAATGTAAAAACATTAGAAGGATATTATATTACAAATGGAAAAGCAATAGAAATAACAGCGGAGAAATCCACAAGAAGCGGGCAAACTGTGTATAAAGATTTAGAAGGAAATGAAATTGAAGTAAATGATGGAAATACATTTATGCAGATTTGTCCTATAGATTCTAAAATTGTAATTGAACCAGGTGCTCCAGAGGATGTATCAGAAACAAATTCTAACACTATTGCTAATGAACTAAATTAATTGGTTAATATAAGGGGAAAAGGAACTACAAATATAGTAGTTCCTAATGTTATATATTATAAAAAAATAAAAGTTACATAATTCTACAAATTTAGCAAACTTTATGTGATAATATTATTATATTAAAGAAGTATAAATTTTATAATTATTTTGCATTAAGAAAGGGTATATAAAATGAAAGAAAAATTTAAATCAGGTTTTGTATCAATAATAGGAAGAACAAATGTGGGAAAATCAACAATAATAAATGCATTAGTGGGAGAAAAAGTGGCAGCAGTAGCAAACAAAACACAAACTACAAGAACAGCAATAAAAGCTATAATTAATAGACCAAATTCACAGATAATAATTATAGATACTCCAGGAATTCATAAACCAAAATCGAAACTAAGTAAGACAATGATAGAAACTGCATTTACATTTACAAAAGATGTAGATGTTATAATTTTTGTTATAGATGGAACATCTAAAGAAATAGGCAGAGGAGATAGTAAAATTTTAGAAAAAATAAAAGAATCAAATAAAAAAACAATTTTGGCAATAAATAAAATTGATATGGTTCAAAATAAAGAGGATTTATTAAGTTTAATAAATATGTATCAAAAGGAATATAATTATGCAGCAGTTGTTCCAATTTCAGCAACTAAAAACGATAATTTGGAAATTTTACTTGATGAGATAGAAAAAAATCTAAAGGAAGGACCTGCATATTATGATATAGATGAATATACAGATCAAACAACAAGACAATTAGTAGAAGAAATAATAAGAGAAAAGGCTTTAAAACTATTAGATGATGAAGTTCCTCACGGAATATTAGTAGAAACTGAGAAAGTTAAATATAGAAAAACAAAAGAGAAAAAAGAAATTTGTGATATTGAAGCTACAATTTTTTGCTTAAGAGAATCACACAAAGGTATTATTATTGGTAAAGGCGGAAGCATGCTTAAAAAAATAGGAACTTATGCTAGAGAAGACCTGGAAAATATGCTTCGGATGCAAAGTTAATCTAAAACTATGGGTAAAAGTAAAAGAAGACTGGCTAAATAATGATATAATTGTTAAAAAATTTAAAAATTCCAATTAGGGACGTTTCCAAATGGGGTATCTGGTCCAAATGGGGTATCTGTCCCTTTTGGGAAGTTTTAAATATTAAACTAAAATTTTCCAAGTATAAATTTTGTAAAAAAACAAAAGATAAAATAAAAGGAAATAATAACAAAAGGTCCTTTATTAAAACAAGGAGATGATAGCTTATGATAAAAAAATTAGCATGGAATACATTTAAAAATACAGGTGATATTAATTCTTACTTAGAATTTTCAAAAATAGAAGATGTAGAAGAAAAAATAAAAGAAAATATTTTAAATAATGAGAAAGAAGATAAAATAAATCTAGGAGAAAATATAGGAATAGATACAAATAAATAGGAGCAATAATGGGAATAATAAAAATAAAAGGAGTAGTAATATCAGAAAATAATATGGGTGATTTTGATAAGATGCTTACAATTCTTACTCCAAATGGGAAAATATCATGTTCTGCAAAAGGTTCAAGAAGACCAAAAAGTCAGCTGATGGCAGGCAGTCAATTTTTGTGCTTTGGAGAATATATGTTATTTAAAAGTGTAAGTACATACAGTTTAAACTCATGCGAAACTATTGAAATGTTTTATAATATCAGAACAGATTTAGATAAACTTAAGTATGCAGCTCATATTACAAAGATAATTCGGGGACGTTACAGATGAAAATCAAAACATATATAAGATAATGCAATTATTTTTAAACACATTATATGTAATTTCAGAAACTGATATGGATTTAGAGTTTGTAACAGCAATTTTTAAATTACGACTCATGTGTTTGTTAGGTTTTACACCTAGAATACAAGGGTGCACACAATGTAAAAGAGAAGATGATTTAAATTATTTTAGCTTTAAAGATAATGGATTAAAATGTAGTGCTTGCAGCAAACAGGATACAGGGGCAATCGAAATTTCTGAATCTACAAAAAAAGCTATTCAGTATATTGTTATGGCGCCAGCCAAGAAACTGTTCTCATTTGACATTTCAGATGAAAACAAAAAACAACTTGCTTTAGTAAGCAAATTATATACAGATATTAAATTAGAAAAAGAATATAAATTATAATTGGTAAATTTGAAATTAAGAGTTTAATATATATTGAACAAATATGTATTAAACTCTTAAAAATAGTTGTAATAAAGGCTAATTTGTGATATATTAAATAACAATGGGAGAGTGAAATTTTATGTGGGGAGATATTGCAATAGCCTTTTTACTTGCATTTATAACATCATTTGTATTAACACCATATACTATAAAAATTGCTAAGAAAATAGGGGCTATGGACGTACCAAAAGATAACAGAAGAATGCACAAAAAAGCAATGCCTAAATTTGGAGGACCAGCAGTAGTTATAGGATTTTTAGTATCAACAATATATCTAATAATTACTTCATCTATAGAAGGCAATTTAAATATTTTAGGAGAAGAAAACTATTTATTAAAACTACTGGGCTTTTTAGGAGGAACAGTTGTAATAAGTACATTTTGTTTTTTTGATGATATAAAAGGAATACATCCACTTACAAAATTAACAGGACAAGTAATTGCAGCAGCAATAGTTGTAACTGCTGGAATTAGAATAAATAATTTTAATATTCCTTTTTTAGAGGGAAATATTATTTTAGGGAATGTCCTTTCAATTATAATTACAATGTTTTGGATAGTTGGTGTAACAAATGCAATAAATTTAATAGATGGATTAGATGGTTTGTCAACTGGAATTTCCATAATTTCTTGTATTTCGTTACTTATAATTTTTGCATTAAATGGGTCACCTTTAATTGCAATTATTATGATAACTGCTTTAGTTGGTTCACTTTCTGGATTTTTGCCATACAATTTTAATCCTGCAAAAACATTTATTGGAGATATTGGAACAAACTTTATAGGCTTTACGTTATCAGTAGTTTCTATTTTAGGAATTGCAAAAACTGCAACAGCATTTGTAATTGTCCTTCCAATTATAGTACTAGGACTTCCAATTTTTGATACACTATCTGCAATTGTAAGAAGAATTATAAAAGGAAAGTCAATAAAGGCTATATTTCAAGCAGATAAAGGCCATTTACATCATAAATTAATAGAAAAGGGATTAAGTCAAAAAGAAGCAGTTCTTCTTCTATATGGAATAAGTGTAGCTTGTGGAATGTTTGCAGTAATATTATTTGAAAGTGATATTTGGAAAGCTATATCATTTGCATTAATGGTAATTGCAGTTGTGGCAATAGGATATAACGAGTTTTTCAAATTAAAAGAAGAGGAAAAAGGGATTCATAAATGTAAAAAATGTGGATATATTTATGATCCTGAAATTGGAGATATAGAAAATAAAATTGAGCCAAACACAAAATTTGATGATTTACCAACAGAATGGACTTGCCCATTATGTAAGTCATCAAAAGAGTTTTTTGAATAGCTCACGTTTTCTAAGATACATTCCAAAAACAGGTGAGGCATCAAATGAAAGGTTTCAAAAAAATAATAATGGGGGATTAAATGGATAATATAAGGATTTTTTTTGAAAAAATAGTTCATACACAAATAATAAGTTCTGTTATTATAATTATAGTTAGTATTGCCCTATATAAAGGTATTACTTATGTTATGAATAAAAGTGAAGAAAGAGATAAACTAAAACTATTTGCTAATAAAAAAAATAGAACATATTTAAAATTAATAAAAAGTTTAACTAGATATATTTTTATTATTTTAACAGTTTTAATTTTACTACAAGTAAATGGAGTAAATGTAAGTTCACTTTTAGCAGGAGTTGGAATTTTGGGCGCTGTAATAGGCCTTGCAATACAAGACTGGCTTAAAGATATTATTAGAGGAAGTAGCATATTATCTGATAGTTATTTCTCTGTAGGAGATATTGTTAAATACAATGATATTGAAGGTAAGGTATTGGTAATTGGACTTAAAACAACTAAAATTCAAGACATAAGAACAAACAATATTATTTCTATTGCAAATAGAAATATAGAGCAAATAGAAGTAGTTTCAAATGTTATTTATATAAATATTCCAATGCCATATGAACTACCTGTGAAAAAAGCTGAAAACGTTGTAGAAAATATAGTAAATGCAACTTCCAAAAACGACAATGTAGAAGGATGTAGATATTTAGGAGTAAATGATCTTGCAGATTCTAGTATAAAATATTTAATAGAAATTAAATGCGAAGCATCAAATAAACTATCTGTTAGAAGAGAAGCACTAAGAACTATTTTACTAGAATTAGAGAAAAACGAAATTTCAGTTCCATATAATCAAATTGATGTACATACAAAATAATGAAGGAGAAGACAATGGATAAAATACAAAAATTTTTAGCATATAATGGAAAGATAGATATAACATGTGTAGAAGCAACAAGCTTAGTAGAAGAAGCAAGAAAAACTCACGACTTAAGTCCACTAGCTACAGCAACACTTGGAAGATGTTTATGTATGGCATCTTTAATGGCAAGTGGTTTTAAAGGAGAAGAAAATAGCTTAACTTTGCAAATAAAGGGAAATGGTTCAATAGGAAATATAACAGTAACAGCAGATGCATTACAAAGAATAAGAGGATATGTCCAAAATCCACAAGTAGATTTACCATTAAAACCAAATGGAAAGCTAGATGTTGGAGGTGCTGTTGGAAAAGATGGATTTATATATGTTATAAAAGATATTGGACTTAAAGAACCATATATAGGAATGAGTAAAATTGTATCAGGTGAAATAGCAGAAGACTTTGCAAATTATTATTATATATCTGAACAAAAAAATACGGCAGTATCACTTGGAGTTCTTGTAAATAAAGATGGAGTTAAAAGAGCTGGTGGATTTATAGTAACTAGCATGCCAGATGCAACAGAAGACGAACTATTTATACTTGAAAATCGTTTAAAAGAAGCAAAGCCAATATCTCAAATGCTTGATGAGAATATGAGTTTACTCGATATTGCAAAAGATATTACAGGAGATGTAAATATAAAAGTTTTAGAGCAAGAAGAAAAGACTCCAAAATACGAATGTAATTGTTCAAGAGAAAAAATGGAAAATGCTTTAATATCAATAGGAAAAGAAGAACTAAAAAAAATAATAGAAGAGGACAAAAAAGCAGAAATAGTATGTCACTTTTGTAATAAAAAATATGAATTTAACGAGGATGAACTAAGAAATTTATTGAAATAAAAAAGGAGAAAACTATGTTTTTAATAGTAGGACTTGGAAATCCAGAAGAAGACTATAGCAAAACAAGGCATAACATGGGATTTAATGTTATAAATAAACTAGCTGAGGAATATAAAATTGAAATAAGCAAGAAGAAATTTGATGGGCTAGTAGGAGAAGGCTTTATAGAAAACAACAAAGTTATTTTGCTTAAGCCTCAAACATTTATGAATTTAAGTGGAAAATCAATAATTCAAGTTGTAAATTTTTACAAAATCCCAATGGAAAATATAATTGTTATATATGACGATATAGATACAGACATTGGAAGTATAAGAATTAGAAAAAAAGGCAGTGCAGGCACACATAATGGTATGAAATCAGTAATTAATGAATTACAAACAGAAGAATTCGCAAGAATAAGAGTTGGAATCGGACACCCAAAATTTAAGCAAGATATGATAAATTATGTAATAGGTGCAATTCCGGAAGATGAAGTAAAAATACTAGATGAAGGAACAACAAAGGGAAAAGAAGCGGTTATTTCAATAATGAAAGATGGAATAGATATTGCTATGAATAAATTTAATTAAGAAAGGAAATTGATGAAGGAACTAATTATTATAGAAAAACAGGACGAAAGACAAATTTCTTATGTAGAAGATGGAATTTTAAAAGAACAATATAAGGAAAATAATGAAAAAAAACGCTTAGAGGGGAATGTTTATGCTGGAAAAGTAGTGAATGTAGTAGATGGAATGCAAGCTGCGTTTGTTGATATAGGTGAAAACAAAAATGCATTTTTACATATAAAAGAAGTTCTTCCAAAGAAAAGTAATATAACGGGGAATAAGGAAGAAAAATTACAAAAATATAAAATAAAAGATTATATTAAAAATGGTCAAACGGTTCTAGTACAAGTTAAAAGAGATTGTGAAAGCGCAAAGGGAGCAAGAGTAAGTACCAATATTCAAATAGCAGGAAGATTTGTAATTTTACTTCCGGAAAACAATTTTATTACAATTTCGCAGAAAATTGAAAATGAAGAAGAAAGAGAAAGACTAAAAAAACTAGTAGAAAAAATAAAAGAAAATAAAAAAATAGGCGTTATTGTTAGAACTGCATCAGAAAATATAAATGAAAAAGAGTTAAAAAAGGACTTTATAAATACATTAGAAAAATTAAAAAAAATACAAGAAGAATTTAATAGAGTTTCTAAAGAAAATAAACCTGCTATTATTCAAGAAAATGATACTATACTTGAAAAAATCTTAGTAGATTTAGTAGATAGCAAATTAGATAAAATATATGTTAATAATGAAAGGTTAAAAAATCAAATTGAAAATATCATAAAAGATATTTATGGAGATATTCCTATAAAAATTGAATGTCAGACTCAAAATTTGGAAACAAGATATGATTTAGATGATCAAATAGAAAAGCTTCAGAATAGAAAAGTATGGCTTAAATGTGGTGGATTTTTAGTAATTGATAAAACAGAAGCATTAACTGTTATTGATGTTAATTCTGGTAAATTTACAGGGAAAAGAGAAATAGAAAAAACGATATTTAAAGTTAATAAAGAAGCAAGCATTGAAATTGCAAAACAGATTAGATTAAGAGATATAGGTGGAATCATAGTAGTTGACTATATTAATATGCAGGAAGAGGAGAATAAACAAGAAATAATTAAAATTTTAGAGAAAGAATTAAAGAAAGATAGAGCAAAAACACAGATAATGCAATTTACAAAGCTTAACTTATTGGAAATGACAAGAAAGCACATGTTTAGCTCTTAATGACACATTGATGAAACGTCCCCAATGTGTCATGAGTCAAAGAAGGAGTCAAAAATGGCAAATATTATTTATATAATGGGGAAAAGTTCAACTGGAAAAGATACAATTTATAATTTGCTAAAGGGAAAAATTGATGTTAACACATATATTTTATATACAACAAGACCCAAAAGAGAAGGAGAAGAAAATGCAAAAGATTATTATTTTATAACTGAAGAACAATTTAAAAAATTAAAAGAACAAGGAAAAGTTATAGAATATAGAAGCTACAATGTTGTTAATTCAGAAGGAAAACCAGACATATGGACTTACGCAACAATTGATGATAATCAGTGGAAGGCAAAAGGTGATTTTCTTACTATTGGAACATTAGAATCTTATAATAGTATTCTGCTTTTTCTAAAAACACATCCTGAAAGAAATCTAAATATTTTACCAGTTTATATTTTAATAGATGAAGAAGAAAGAAAAACAAGAGCAATAAAGAGAGAAGGAAAGGAAAAGAAACCAAATCTTAAGGAAATTGCAAGAAGATTTGCAGCAGATAATATAGATTTTTCAGACGAAAATTTAAGAAAAGCAGGTATTACAAAAGAAGAAACTTTTGAAAATTACAATTTAGAGGAATGTATAGGAAAGATTTTAAATTATATAAAAATAAAGACAAGTAAAGTAGAAAATAAAAAAAATTTATGATGAAGAAAGATAGGAAAATAGAATGAACGTTGGTTTTGTACATTTAGGCTGTAGCAAGAATTTAGTAGATACAGAAATGACAATAGGTCTTTTTAAAAATAATAATTTTAATATAGTAAATAATCCAGAAGATGCAGATATTATAGTAATAAACACTTGTGGATTTATTCAATCTGCAAAAGAGGAAGCAATAAATACTATTTTGGAAATGGCGGAATATAAAAAAAGAAGATGTAGATATCTTATTGTTATGGGATGTTTGGTAGAGCGTTATAAAGAAGAACTTGCAAAAGCAATTCCAGAAGTAGATTTATGGATAAAATATAGCAGTTATGATACAATATGGAATCAAATAGAAAGTATTATAATCACTAAAAACAGAGAAAAGACAAAATTAGATTTTTTAGATAGAATAATAACTACTGGTCAAAATTATGCATATTTAAGAATAGCAGAAGGATGTAGCAATTTTTGTACATATTGTGCAATTCCAAAGATTAGAGGGAAGTATATTAGTAGAAAGATAGAAGATGTTTTAGAAGAAGCCCAAAAGCTTGCAGAAGAAGGTTATAAAGAATTAATTGTAATTGCACAAGATACAGGTAGATATGGAATAGATTTATATGGAAAGCCAATGTTAACTGAGCTATTGCATAAGCTTTGCAAAATAAAAGGTATTAAGTGGATTCGTTTTCTTTATACATATCCAGAAACAATAGATGATGATTTAATAAAAACTGTAAAAGAGGAAGAAAAGATATGTAAGTATTTTGACATACCAATACAACATATTTCAGATTCTGTATTAAAAAGAATGAATAGAAAAAGCAAAGCAGAGAATATTAAAAAACTTATAGAAAATTTAAGAAAAGAAATACCAGAAGCTGTTATAAGAACAACAGTTATGGTTGGCTTCCCAGGAGAAACAAAAGAGGACTTTGAAGAATTATATGGTTTTGTAGAAGATGCTAAATTTGATAGATTAGGTGCTTTTTCGTATTCTAAAGAAGAAAATACTCCAGCAGAAAGACTAAAAGATCAAATCCATCCAAGTACAAAAAAGAGCAGATATAATAAAATTATGAAATTACAACAACAAATTGCGAATGAAAAGCAAAAAGAGTTAATTGGAAAAGAACTTGAAGTTTTAGTTGAAACAAAGACATTTGATAATAAATATTTTGTTGGAAGAAGCTATAGGGAAGTTCCAGAAATAGATTCACTTATTTATATGCCTGTAATAGATAAAGCATTAGAAGGAAAATTTGTAAAAGTTAAAATTACAGATGCACAAGACTATGATTTAATAGGAAAAATTTTATGAAAAAAGTAACAAGAAAATTCGTGAAAAGGTGACACATGAATTTGGGGACACACACCGAAATAATGATTTGAATTTGGGGACACACACCGAAATAATGATTTAACTTTAAATGGTTCTATAATAAATGTTGGGGTAAATAAAAATACCTCAGCATTTTTTTGTAAAAATAATGCACTTATCTAAAATACCTGATAAAATGTAATTGCTTGAAAACATTTAAAGGAGGTATTGATAAGTGCATAGTAATTGTATCAAAGATTTATTAAATTTAAAAGAGGTTAAGGTTAGAAAAATTAAAAATTTAGAAAATATTGTTGAAGTTTATATCGAATTACCCATTTTAGAACAAGTTTGCCCTTGCTGTGGTAATAAAACTTCTACCGTTCATGATTACTACTTACAAACTATTAAAGATATTCCAATTCAATTTAAACCAACTAATATTATCTATAATAAACGTAGATATCATTGTAATAGTTGTAGTAAAAACTTTTATGAGAGTAATAAGATTGTAACTAAATATAAACGTAGAACTAATAGACTTACTGAGTTTGTTGTTAATGAACTTCGTAATCTTGATTCTCAATCTAATATAGCCAAGAAATGTAATGTCTCTCCTTCTGTAATTTCAAAAATGTTACCTTATTTAGCTGTTACTACTTCAAAACTGCCTCGTGTCCTTTGTATCGATGAATTTAAAGGTAATACCGGTAACTATAAATACCAAGTAGCTTTAATTGATGGTGAAACTCACGAAGTGGTTGATATCCTTGAATGTAGACACAAACATTCTCTTTGTGAATACTTTAAAAAGTTTCCTCAAGAACAATTAAATAATGTGAAATATTTTGTTACAGACTTATGGGAAACTTATAAAGATATTGCCTTTACTTATTTTAGAAAAGCTAAAATTATTGCTGATCACTTTCATTGGACTAGATATGCTTGTAATGCTCTTGATAAAATTAGAATTGAAGTTCAAAGTAAATTGCCTAAATCTGAAAGAAAATATTTTAAACATTCTAGATATCTTCTTCTTTCTAGAAAATGTAAAATAAAAGAAGAACGATATGATGAATTAGAGAACATGCTTATAAATTATTCTGAAAATCTTCGTATTGCATATAGAGAGAAGGAAGAACTATTAGATATACTTCATTCAGAAGATGAATCAGATATAAAAATTAATAAAATAAGTAAATGGATAAAAAGAAATCTCGAATCCGATATACCTCAATTAAAAGAATGTGCTAAAACATATCATCATTGGTATATTGAAATAAAGAACTCATTAGAAGTTCCATACTCAAATGGTGCTACAGAAGGCTTTAATAATAAGATAAAAGTATTAAAAAGAGTATCATTTGGTATGAGAAGTTTTAAAAATTTTAAAGCTAGAATAATGTTATTAAATAGATGTTAAAATAATTAATTTAATATCCAGGATTTACCAATTTATTGATTGGTTTATTAAACATACAAAAAAATTACATATTTTCAGTTATTTTTGATGTAAACATTAAATTGCATTAAAAAAGCTGAGGCAGAAAACTTTCAAAGTTTTCCACCCCAACTATTGACATTCAGCCTTTCTCATAAACACGATTTAGTGTGTATTCTTTTTACTCTTGTTCATAGTTTGTACTATGGGCTCTAACAATTATAACGTTTCAAAATAATCGCTATCAGGGCTCAGGGCTACAAATATAAAGCAACTCGAAAGCCGACGCGGCCGTCCGAAATCGTAGGACCGCTGTCGCCACGACGCGAAACTGGAATGGCAGAACCTGTACTGATGTAGCAGCCTCCTCTAAAAACTCGATCGTAGGTGTCGTAAGCTTCCATTGTCCATTCATATACGTTTCCAGCCATATCGTAAATATTCTTTACATCAAATATTCCAGTACTACCTGGACTTCCTTTTTCAGCTCTTGTATCACTATAATTTCCACTACCTGTTGAATTTACTATAAATGATGTAGATTCACATGTCCCTGTTTTATATTTTGGATCTATCCAAGCTAAAACTGCATCCCACTCAGAACCATATATTAAAGTACTTGTAACATTATAATTACTATTGTTGTTATAAACTTGCTCTGCATTATATACTGCTCCTGTACCTATTTCTGTCATTGATGTTCCCCATGCAATATTATTCCATACAGCTTTTCCTTTTTTACTTTCTGCTTTATTTGTGCTAGTATTTTTTGATGCCTCATATCTTGCAATATAAAAACCATGGTTAGATTCTACACTATTTTTCATTGCAGTATGTTCTGCTATCTCCCAAGAAGCAGCTGTTGTAGAACTGTAATTTAATCGCTCTGAACAATAACTTAGCATTGATTGTTTACTGCCATTTGAGTATCCATCATATCTTTCAAGGCTCCCTATTACTGGAACCCATACGTATTGGTTGTAATTTTCTTGTACGTCTGGAATATTATTGCTATTTGTATCTGCATTCCAATCTGATACAGTATTTCCCTCTAAATCGTATATAACAAGTCCTGTTGATATTGTTTGCTCTGTTGATATTTCACTTACTGTAAATCCCTTTGGTATTATTGCAGTATTGTTTTCGTTATTTGTTCCATCATTATATGTTTTATTTGTTCCTGTTGCAGTTTCTCCTGCTATAATTGTATTTTCACCTGCTCCACCACCAGAACCACCTGGATTACTTGTTCCACTTATTTTTTCATTCATTTCTGCATATAGTTCGTTTAATTTTGTTCCTTCTTCGTCAGCTGCCTTCATGAAGTTTTCTCTTGCATCTCTTGCTTTTGTTATAATTCCGTTATTTCCTAGTACTAAACTTATACTAATTCCTGCTAGTATAATAAGAACTATGATTGTAACCACTAAAGCAATAAGTGTGATTCCGTTTTTATTGTTTTTAATATTATTTCTAGCTTTTTTATTTACTTTGTTTTTTAAGTTTTTTATGTTCATTATTCTATTTCCCTCCTCTTCTGTTTATTCTTTCTTTTTTGTATTTGTTTTTTTCTTACTATTTTTATTAGCTTTCTTTCTCGTAGTTTTTTTCTTCGTTTCTTTTTGTAGTTCTTCTTTTGGCTCCCATTTTTCACCTATTTTTGGCTTATCCCACGAAATGTAATTACAACTCTCAGGGTTATTTTCACAGATGTAAAAATTCCTTCTTCTCTTTGTTTTTCTTACTTGTACTTTTGCTCCACATACAGGACATGGGACATCTATAGTCTCAATAATTGGTTTTGCATTTTTACATTCAGGATATCCTGGGCATGCTAAAAACTTACCGTATCTACCATACTTATATACCATCATTCTTCCGCATTTTTCACATTGTACATCAGATACTTCGTCTTCTAATTTAACATGCTCTAATTCTTTTTCTACTTTTTCAACATTTTCCTCAAATGGTCCATAAAAATCTTTAATTACTTTCTTCCAATCTTCTTTTCCTTCTGCTATTTCATCAAATTGCTCTTCTATTTTTGCTGTAAATTCCACATTAACAACATCTGAAAAATTTTCAACTAATAATTTATTAACAATTATTCCAAGTTCAGTAGGACTAAGCTGTTTCTGAATCTTTTCTATATATCTTCTTTCTAAAATAGTGGTTATTGTTGGAGAATAAGTACTTGGCCTTCCTATACCTTTTTCCTCCAAAGCTTTAACTAGGCTTGCTTCTGTGTATCTTGGTGGTGGCTCTGTAAAGCTTTGTTTTGGTTCTACTTTTTGTTCTTTTAAAGTTTGCCCTTTTTCTAGTACAGGAATGTTATTTTCTTCTTCTTTTTTATCTTCTTTTTTATTGTCTTCTCCTTCAACATATAATGTCATAAATCCCTTAAATTTTAGAGTTTGTCCATTTGCTTTAAAATTGTAGTTATTAGCTACTATATCAACTGCAACTGTATCGTATATTGCTTCTGCCATTTGGCTTGCAATAAAACGATTATATATCAATTTATATAATTTGTATTGATCAGGTGTAAGATTACCTTTTATAATATCAGGTTCTAAATCAATATAAGTTGGCCTTATTGCTTCGTGTGCATCTTGTGCATCTTTATTTGTTTTAAAATATCTATTTTTATAGTAATTTTCTCCATAATTTTTTTCAATTTGTTCTTTTGCAGCTGCCCTTGCTTCTTCTGAAATTCTTGTAGAGTCTGTTCTCATGTAAGTAATTAATCCAACTGTTCCTCTATCTAAAACTTTTACACCTTCATATAAACCTTGTGCTACACTCATTGTTTTCTTTAATGTAAAGCCTAATTTTCTTGATGCTTCTTGTTGCATTGTGCTTGTTGTAAATGGTGGTGCAGGATTTCTTTTCTTTTCACTAAGTTTTATATCATTTACTGTATATTTTGCACTCTTTATTTGATCTAATATTACATTAACTTCATTTTCTGATTTTATTTCTAATTTTTGGCCATCTTTTCCGTAGAAATGTGCAATGAAGTCTTTTTTAGATTTTTCATCTTTTAATGTAACATATATATTCCAATATTCTTCTGGAATAAATTTTTCAATTTCTTCTTCTCTATCACAAATTAATTTTACTGCAACAGACTGAACTCTTCCTGCAGATAAACCTCTTTTTACCTTTTTCCATAAAATTGGGCTCATTTTATAACCAACTATTCTGTCTAAAACTCTTCTTGCCTGCTGTGCGTCTTTTACACTTAAATCAATTTTTCTTGGATGCTTAATCGAATTTTGTACTGTTTCTTTTGTTATTTCATTAAAAGTAACTCTACATACAGCGTCTTCCGGAATTTCTAAAAGATATGCTAAATGCCATGCAATTGCTTCTCCTTCACGGTCAGGGTCAGTTGCAAGATATACTTTTTTTGCATTTGCTGCATCTTTTTTTAGTGATTTTATTAAATCTCCTTTTCCTCTAATATTAATATACTCTGGTTCAAAGTTATTTTCTACATCTACTCCCAGTTTAGATTTTGGCAAATCTCTTATATGCCCCATAGATGCAACAACTTTTGTGCTTCCACCTAAGAATTTTTTTATTGTATTCGCCTTTGCAGGGGACTCCACTATAATTAATTTATCTGACATAGTTCTCTCCTTTTGTTTTTTATTACCTATGTATTCTAATTTATTTTTTATAATTTTGCAAGTGTTTATTCAAAAAATTGACTTTTTGGGGACGAGCAAAAAAACATCATTTGCTTCGTCCCCATTTTCAATAAATATTTTCAATTAACTGATGTTTTTTGCTCCGTCCCCAAAAACATCAATTTTTTTATTTCTGCATATATTTTATCTTCAACATTACTTGTTGCAATTTTCTCCGCATTTATCCCCATTTTTTGCATAACTTGTGGATAAAGTACTATGTTTTTTATTTCTAAATCTAACTTATCAGCTGTTAGATCCTTGTTTAAGATTATTTTTGCTGCATTTATTTTTTCTAGCACCTTTGCATTATAGAGTTGGTGATCATTACTTACATTTGGAAGTGGTATTAATATTGATGGTTTTCCTAAATTTGATATTTCTGTTATTGTCATTGCTCCACTTCTTGCAACAATAACATCTGATATATTCATAATTTCTTCCATATTATAAATGTATGGAACAATTTTCATATTTTTTATATTGTTTATATTTAAATTTTCATTTTCAAATAATTCTTTCATTAAATCATATTGTTTTGGTCCTGTTGCCCACATTATTTGATAATCTTTATTTAAATTATTTTTTGCAATTTCAATTATTGCTTCATTTATTGCCTGTGCACCTTGGCTTCCTCCAAATACAAGCACCATTGGTAAATCTGTTTTTAATCCGATTTCCTTCTTCATATTATCTATTTGCTCTTGCGAATAATTTTTCTTTGTAATTTTTGTTGGAGTTCCAGTATATACTACCTTTTTTGCCTTTCGTATTCTAGGCATTGCATCTTCAAATGAAACTAAAATTGTATCTGTTTTTTTTGCTAGCATTTTTACTGCTTTTCCAGGGAATGCATTACTTTCATGTAACATTGTTGGTATTTTTAGTTTGTGTGCCGCAGATATTGTAGCTCCACAAATATATCCACCTGTTCCAATTACAATATCAGGTTTAAACTGTTCAATTATTTTTTTTGCTTGGCCATAGCCTTTTAATGTTTTATACATTTTTTTTATGTTTTCAATACTTAATTTTTTACTTAATCCATAAGCATCTATAGTTTTAAGCTCATAACCAGCTCTTGGAACTAAGTCATTTTCTAAACCTCTATTTGTTCCAATAAAGATAATTTCTGAATCTTTTTCCTCTTCCTTTATTTTATTTGCTATTGCAAGTCCTGGATTAATATGACCACCAGTTCCTGCTGCCGCGATTATAGCTTTCATTGTTTTATCTCCTTTTTAAGAAATCTTATTTTCAAGTGTTACACATTGTGGACTTCCCCAATGTGTCACACTTTTGAGTTAGATCTAGATATATTAAGCAATATCCCCATACTAAATAGTAAAATAAGTAAAGCCGTTCCTCCATAACTAATAAATGGAAGTGACATTCCTGTTGCTGGCATTGATGATGTTACAACAGCTATATTTATGATTGCTTGAACACCAACAAGTGATGTAATTCCAACTGCAACAAGACTTCCAAACGAATCTTGTGCCTTCATTGAAATTAGAAGACCTCTCCAAATAAATACAGCAAATAATGCTATTACTGCTAAACATCCAATAAATCCAAGTTCTTCTGCTATTATTGCAAAAATAAAATCATTATGAGGTTCTGGTATGTATAAATATTTTTGTTTACTCTGACCTAATCCTACTCCAAATAGACCTCCTGACCCTATTGCATATAGTCCCTGAATAACCTGCCATCCAGAACCTTTTGCATCTGCCCATGGATCTAAAAATGATGTAATTCTTGCTATTCTAAATCCACCTTTTCCTTTTGCCATTGCTAAAAGTAACATTCCTGCAACAGCTGCTGAACCTCCTGTTATTCCAATAGTTAAAAAATGACTAATTTTTATTCCTGCCATAACCATCATAATAGATGTTATCATAATAATTACAATAGATGCACTTAAATGATCTTGCAAGAAAAATAAAATTCCTATTGGTATAATTAGTGGTACAAAAGATTTTATACATCCTTTCCAAAAATTATTTAGTTCGTTTTTATGATCTGTTAAATATCCTGCATAAAATATAATTAAGCATATTTTAGTAATTTCAGATGGTTGAAATGTTCCAAATCCAAGATCTGCCCATCTTTTTGCACCATTTATTTCTACACCAATCTTTGGTACAACTACTAATAATAATGCAGCAACACCAAACCAATATGCTATTTTGTAAAACTTCTTATAAATATGGTAATCTATTTTGGATACAAAAAGCATTACAGCTATTCCAACTACTGCGAATCCTCCTTGTCTTACAACATAGTGATAGCTTGTTCCATAGTCTGAAAGTGAAGATGGTGCACTTGCAGAAAGAACCATTACTATTCCAAGGGATAGTAATAAAAAGATTATAATACATAATATAAAATCGAATGGTTTTTTACTATTATTAATAGTTTTTTTTGCTTTCTTTTGCACTTTTTCTCTTCCCTTCTTTTCTATTTCAAATTATATAATGAATAATGCTACAATACATGCAACTAAAGTTACTAATCCAAATACTGTTACAACTTTATTCTCGTTCCATCCTGAAAGTTCAAAATGATGATGTAATGGAGCCATTTTAAATACTCTATTACCTGTTCTCTTGTAATGTGCAACTTGAATCATTACAGATAAAGTTTCAAGTATAGGAACTATACCTATTATTAAAAGTAGTAATGGCATTTTTAAATATAAAGCCATTGCAGCTACTGCTCCTCCTAGCATTAATGAACCTGTATCTCCCATCATTATTTTTGATGGATATAAATTAAATAATAAAAATCCTAAACAGCTTCCTGCTAGAGCACTTCCAAACAATGTTACTTCTTTTACATTAAATATTATTGCTATAACTGTTAAACATGTTAATATAATGGTTGTTACACTACTTGATAGCCCATCTATACCATCTGTTAAATTAATAGCATTTGTTGTTCCTAGCATTACTAATATTGCAAATGGTATATAAAACCATATTGGTAATACTATACTTGTTTTAGCAAATGGCAAATATATGTCTGTTCCTATTTTTAATACTGTGCTTAAAAATAATGTATATGCAACTGCGACAATTAAAAGACCTATCATTTTTGCCTTTGGACTTATTCCTTTTGGATTTCTTAAAATCAGCTTTTTAAAATCATCAATAAATCCAATTATTCCAAATCCAATTGTTGCAAATAAAATTGGTAAAATATTCTTTGCTACCTCTGGTTCCAATCTTACTTTTGTATAATAAAAATATAAAAAAGCACTTATAATTATCATACAAATTGCCATTATTATTCCACCCATTGTTGGTGTTCCTTGTTTTTTTAGATGACTTTGTGGTCCATCATCTCTCTCCATTTGTCCAATCTTTTTTCTTCTTAATATTGGTATGATTATAAATGAAAGTATTACAGTGACTGCAAATGATATAAATAATACTTTTACCTGAAATTCCATGTTATTCTCCTTTTTTTCTTCTTATGACAGGGGACACTCTTCTTTTCTTCAGCAAAGCTCTTCTGCATGAAGAAAGTCTTCTATGCATACTTGATTTCTACGTCACTTAGTTCCTAGAACTCAAGCACCCTCCCCTTGTGAATTGCTGTTTATCTGTTTTTATATTTCTCCGTCAATTATTTTTTGTGTTATAATTCTTTCGTCAAATGGATATTTTACTCCATTTATTTCTTGATATGGCTCATGTCCTTTTCCGGCAAGAACTATTATGTCTTTTTTATCTGCCATATTTATTGCTTCTTTTATTGCTTCTGTTCTATCTACTATTACAGTGTATTTTCCTTTTGTCTTTTTTATTCCTTCTTCTATTTGCTCTGTAATTTTACTTGGTTCTTCAGTTCTTGGATTGTCTGATGTAATTATAGTGAAATCTGCTATTCTTCCAGATATCTCACCCATAATTGGTCTTTTGCTTGTATCTCTATCTCCACCACAACCAAATACAGATATTACTCTACCTCTTGTATATGATTTGACAGCATTTAAAATATTTTCTAAGCTTTCTGGTGAATGAGCATAATCTATCATAATAGTTAAACCTTTTTTATTATCTACAAGCTCTGATCTTCCTGGAACACGTACTTCTTCTAAAGCTTCTTTTATTTGATCTGCATTTGCTCCTAAAGCTGTTCCAATGCATATTGCTGCTAAAGAGTTATACACACTAAATCTTCCTGGTATACATGTTTTTATTCTTTCATTTTTTTGCCCAATTTTAACTTTAAAATCTACATATGAGTTTGTTATTGTAATATCTTTTGCAAGAACATTACAAGAATTATCTATTCCATATGTTGTAAAGTTACATTCAGGTATAAGTTTTGGTAATTTTGCAGACATAAAATCATCTGCATTTATATATGCTGTTTTACACATTTTAAATAATTTAGCTTTTGAATTAAAGTAGTCTTCCATGTCAGGATGTTCATTTTTGCTTATATGATCTTTTGAAAAGTTTGTAAATACACCAATATCAAAATTACATCCTGCAACTCTATTTAATTTTAAGCTTTGCGAAGATACTTCCATAACAACTACATCAACTTTTTCTTTAGCCATCTTATCAAATATAGCTTGCAATTTATTGCTTTCTGGTGTTGTTCTATCACTATCTTCTAACTTTTTATCTCCAATATATGTTGCAATTGTTCCAATTAAACCTACTTTTTTTCCTGCTTTTTCTAATATTTTCTTTACCATATATGTTGTTGTTGTCTTACCTTTTGTGCCTGTAATACCAATTAATTTAAATTTTCTTGATGGATTATCATAAAAATTGCATGAACATATAGCTAAAGCATATCTTGTATCTTCTGCTACAACTATTGTAATACTTTCTGGTAATTTTTTTACCAACTCTGCATTTATACTATCTTTTTGTAAAATTACCGCTACTGCTCCATTTTCTATTGCTTTTTGTACGTACTGATGACCGTCTTGGCTATATCCATTTATAGCAACAAATAGACCATTTTCTTTTATATTTCTAGAATCTTTATCTAAATTTGTTATTTCTAATTCAAGACTTCCTTTAACTTTTAAGCCTTCTATACCTATAAGTAATTCTTTTAATTTCATTGCTATTTACCTCCTTAAGAACTAATCTATAATTTTACATTTGTATTATATAACGAAAGTTTTTATTTGTAAATTGTATTTTTAGAATTCGTAAAATATGTTTTTGAAATTATGGAAAAAAGAGAACGGAGAAGAAAGACAGGGGGACGGAGAATATGTCTTAGGACTTTTTCCAAAAGCCTAAGACATATTCTCCGTCCCCCTGTCTTTCTTCTCCGTTCCCCTTTTTCTTTCGGTGTGTGTTCCCTTTTTTCGAATTTTTTATTTTTCCAATTTGTATTTTTCTCTTTCCATGTAATCTGTATGTAGCAGTTTTTCTGCTCTATAACTTCCTGGTTTTTCTAGGTATTCTTCATAAATCTTTTTCACTATTGGGTTTTCATGTGATTTTCTAATTGTGCTCTTTTCATCAATTGAGTATAAAGCATTTGCCCTTAAAGCTCTTACATCAACTGTAGCTCTTGTTTTAGAGCTTTTAATTGGTTGGCCACCACCCATTACACATCCACCTGGGCATGCCATTATTTCTACAAATTGATAATCTGCTTCTCCATTTTTTATTTCTTCTAAAATCTTTCTTGCATTTGCAAGCCCACTTGCTGCAACTACTTTTATATCTTTACCTGCAATGTTTACTGTTGCTCTTTTTATTCCTTCTCCACCACGAACTGCTTCAAAATCAATCTTTGGCAGGTCTTCTCCAGTTAGTGTATCTTGCGCTGTTCTTAAAGCTGCTTCCATAACTCCACCTGTTGTTCCAAATATTGCAGCAGCACCTGTTGCTTCTCCCATTGGAGCGTCAAACTCTGAATCTTCCAAATTAACAAAATCTAAATTTGCCCCTTTAATCATTCTTGCAAGTTCGCGAGTTGTAATAACATTATCTACATCATAAAGTCCTTCATTTCTCATTTCTGGTCTTTGTCTTTCAAACTTTTTAGCAATACATGGCATAACAGAAACCATATAAATTTTGCTTGGATCTATATTTTCTTTTTTTGCATAATATGTTTTTATAAGTGCTCCAAACATTTGATGAGGAGATTTACATGTTGATAAATGTGGTAATAGTTCTGGATAGTTCATTTCTATAAATTTTATCCATCCTGGACTACATGATGTAATCATTGGCAAATTATCATTTTCAGTAAATCTTTCTATAAACTCATTTGCCTCTTCCATTATAGTAAAATCTGCACCTGTATTTGTATCAAAAACTCTATCAAATCCTAATCTTTTTAGTGCTGTTACCATTTTGCCTGTTACATTTGTGCCTATTTCCATTCCAAATTCTTCGCCAAGAGCAACTCTTACAGCTGGCGCTGTTTGTGCAATTACTATTGTATCTTTATCTTTAATTTTTTGCCAAACTTCATCTGTTGTATCTTTTTCATGTAGTGCTCCTGTTGGGCAAGCCTCTATGCACTGTCCACAGAATGTACAATTTACATCATTTAGTGAATTGTTTCCCACTGTTGATACGCATGATTCAAATCCTCTATTTATGCAATCTATTGCACCTATTTTTTGAACATTTTTACATGCAGCTATGCATCTTCTACATAAAATACATTTATTAAAATCTCTTACAATAGATGGTGATAAATCATCTATTTCATGTTCTGAAATTTCTCCTTGGAACTCTATATTTTGTATATTAAATTTTTTTGCAAGTTCCTGTAATTCACAATTTCCAGAACGAATACATGTTAAGCATTCTCTATGGTGGTTTGAAAGTATTAAATCAAGTACTACTCTTCTTGCTTCAACAATTGCAGGAGTATTTGTATGTACTATCATTCCCTCTTCAACTTTTGTAATACAAGATGTTGTAAATCCACGTCTACCTTCAACTTCTACAATGCACATTCTGCAATCTCCAACTTCATTTATTTCTTTTAAGAAACAAAGTGTTGGAATATCTATTTGTGCACTTCTTGCAGCTTCTAATATTGTTGTTCCTTTTTTAGCTTTTATCTCTTGTCCATCTATTGTTAATGAAATCATTATTTCTTCCATTTTCTTTTTTTCCTTTCTCTAATATTAATTGGAAAAGAATTGAGTTTTTGGCTAGGCAAACAAATGAGAACAATCCGAGGCGTACATAAAAGTACGTCGCAGGATTTTCGAGTGAAGTTTAACACCGCCAAAAGCCAATTATTTTTCAATTAGAATATTGCTTTAAATGGGCACTTAGCCAAACATGTACCACATTTAATACATTTGCTTTGGTCTATTTCTCTTACGTCTCTTCCTTCTCCCTTAATTGCACTTACAGGGCAATTTTTCTGGCATAATCCACAGCCTTTACATTTTTCTGGATCAATTGTTATTTTAGCCATTGCCTTACATTCTTGAGTTCTACATCTTTTATCTATAACATGTTCTTCATATTCATCTCTAAAATATTTTAGTGTACTTAAAACTGGGTTTGGTGCACTTTGTCCAAGTCCACAAACACTGGCAGCTTTAATATTTTCTGCTAGTTTTTCAAGCTTTTCTAAGTCTTTTTCTTCACCTTTTCCATCGCAAATTTTCTCTAATATTTCAAGCATTCTTTTTGTACCAATTCTACATGGTGTGCATTTACCGCAGCTTTCACTAACTGTAAATTGTAAATAGAATTTTGCTAAAGAAACCATACATTTTGTATCATCCATTACAATTAGTCCGCCCAGATCCCATCATTGAACCAATTTCTTTTAATGATTCATAATCAATTGGTGTATCTAGGTGTTCTGCTGGAATACATCCTCCTGATGGTCCCCCAGTTTGTGCTGCTTTAAATTCTCTTCTATTTGGAATTCCACCACCTATATCAAATACAATTTCTCTTAAAGTTGTTCCCATTGGAACTTCTACTAAACCTATATTATTTACATTTCCACCAAGAGCAAATACTTTTGTTCCTTTTGAACCTTCAGTTCCAATTGATGAATACCACTCTGCACCTTTTAATATTATTTGTGCGATATTGGCATAAGTTTCAACATTATTAATTAATGTTGGTTTTCCCCATAAACCAGCAACTGCTGGGAATGGTGGTTTTACTCTTGGTTGTCCTCTTTTTCCTTCTATCGATTCTAAAAGTGCTGTTTCTTCGCCACAAACGAATGCTCCTGCTCCAAGTCTTATTTCGATGTCAAAGTTAAAGTCTGTTCCAAATATATTTTCTCCTAAAATGCCGTATTCTCTTGCTTGTTCTATCGCAATTTTAAGTCTCTTTACTGCTATTGGGTATTCTGCTCTTACATAAATAAATCCTTTACTTGCACCAATAGTATATCCTGCTATTGTCATAGCTTCTAATATCGCATGTGGGTCCCCCTCTAAAATGCTTCTATCCATAAAAGCTCCTGGGTCTCCCTCATCTGCATTACAAACTACATACTTTTGATCTGCTTCCTGAACTTTTGTAAACTCCCACTTCTTTCCTGTTGGGAATCCTGCTCCTCCACGTCCACGAAGTCCTGAATTTCCAATTGTTTCAATTACTTGATCAGGATTCATTTCTTTTAATACTTTTTCTAATGCTAAATATCCATCAAAAGCTATGTATTCATCTATATCTTCTGGATTTATAACTCCACAGTTTTTAAGCGCAATTCTTTTCTGCTTCTTGTAAAAATTTAGTTCATCTAAACTATTTACAATTTTTCCATCAATATCTTTGCATAAAAGTCTTTCAACTCTATTTCCTTCTATTATATGTGTTTGAATTATTTCTTCGCAATCATCAGGAGTTACTTGTGCATAAAAAGTATCTTCTGGTCTTATTATTACAATTGGACCTTTTGCACAAAGTCCAAAACATCCTGTTTTAATTACCCTAACATTTTCAATATTTTTTTCTTTCAAAATTCTTCTAAAATTTTCTAAAATTTGAGGAGATTTTGAAGATGTACACCCCGTACCATGGCATACTAAAATATGTTTTTCACGAGCAATAGCTTTTGTGTTAACTCTTAAATCTAACTCTCTTTTTTTCTCTTCTCTAATTTTATGTATTTCTTCTAGTGTTTTCATTTGATTCTCCTTCCTTAAATTTCGTTTAATGGTCAATGTGGTCAATGAGTGGTCAATTGGGACGCCCTTTTTTGACCGCATTGACCACAGATCACTATTCTTCCATAAGCTTATCTAAAACTTCATCAAGCTTTTGCACTGTAGCTTTACCATAAACTTCACCATTTACTGTAAATACTGGTGCTAAACCACAGGCTCCAACACATCTTGTTTCTTCAATTGAAAATTTTCCATCTGGAGTTGTTTCTCCCACACCTATTTTTAGTCTGTCTAACAATCTATCCATAATTTTTTGTGAGCCTTTAACAAAACATGCAGTTCCTAGGCACACAGAAATATTATATTTTCCTTTTGGTTTTAAACTAAATCTAGAATAAAATGTTACTACTCCGTAGATTTCTGCCATAGGAATTTTTAGGAACTCTGATAGTTCCTTTTGTGCCTCCATAGGTACATAACCATAGTGTTCTTGTATTTCATTTAACATTTGAATTAAATTATCTTTCACTGGTTTGTATTCATTAAAAAGTTGTTTTAGAAATTCATCATTTTCCATTGTTTTATCATCCTTTCATCATTAGATACATATTTGTTTTGTCTATTATTTTTTGACATTTTTTTGCTTTATTATTTATATTTCGTATTCAAATAAATTATACCAGACTTTCGTTATTTTTTACAATAGTTTTTTTAAAGAAAAAAACGTTACTTTTTTCCAAATTTCCTTGAAATATTTTTGCAAAAATAATATAATAAAATATATTTACAAAAGACGGAGGTTTCCCTATGGATATAACTTGGTTAGATTACGAACTTAAAGTACAAAAAGATAATTTAAATGTATTACAAGAATGTTTAAAAAAGATAAATATTGCAATCCAAAATACAGATTATATTGTAAATTCAAATGAGGTTACTGAACTTTTAAAAGATGTAAAAGATAATTTGGATTATTCAAAAAATGCAATAGCCAATTTAGAAAAGTTAAAGTCGCTTGTTAATACTCAAGGATCTAATTCATCATACGATTTTAATTCTTTATATGAGTCTTGCAGGCAACTTATACAAGCGGCCTCTATAAAATTAAACGATTTTCTTTTAAAATATATAAAAAATACATCTTTTTTAGTTGATAAATCAAAGGCAAATGATACTATTCCTTCAGATTTAACTGATTTTAATATTTCAAGTTATTCTGATGTAACAGAACATTCTAACAATACAGGCAATGTACTTATTGATAAAACAACTGGAGCTACCTATCATGATAATAATGTATTACTTATTTCTGAAAAAAAGAATAAAGTATTTTTACCTTATACTATAAGAGATTTAAATAGAATTTTAGAAAAAAGTAAAACTCATAGGTCTATTCAAGAAATTATAGATAAAAAATATACAATATCTCTTAATAAATATAAAAGTGCTATTATTTCAAGATTTAGAGAAACATATAACCTAATGAAGAAAAGAGAAAAAGCATCTATTGCAGATAGTTTGGATTTTGCTTTAGAGCTTGCATTTAACTCTAAATTAAATCCAGCAATAATAACAGCCTGCAAAAATTTAGAACAATTAGAAGCATATTTAGATTGTTTAGAGATTAATGAACTAAGCAAATTTGACTATTTTGAAATCAAATATGAATTTGCACTTGCAAAACGATGACGTGCAATGGGGACGGAGTTTTCTGTGCAATGGGGACGGAGTTTTCTGCACACAATTAAAATTGTGTGCAGAAAACTCCGTCCCCATTGCACAGAAAACTCCGTCCCCATTGCACGAAAAAACCACTCAGCCTAATTTATCGCTTTTAAATGTATACTATTTTCAACTTTTATTCTTTCTCCTGGATTATAAACTCTATGAGAAAAAGGATCTATAAAATATTTTGCTCCCTCTTTAGGTAAATTATAAAAGCTTCCTTCTTTCCTTAAATAATCTTCAGCATTACTTTCATTTATATTATCCAATGATGTAGTAACCATAAAATATCTTTCGTTCTTTCTTGTAATTGGCTCTAAAGTTAATTTCTCAACAAATTTTTTTATTAATCCTATATTTAAGTCACATTTTAGAAAAACCCTTGCATGTTCAATATTTAAGCCTTTATACAAATAATGTGGCAAAAATGATACAAATAAATATGGTAATTTTGCTTCATTTTGATATTTATAGAAATTATTACTATATATTGCATTTTCTTTAAAGCCATACACATTTGCTACACTTGTCGTGGGATCTGTAGTAATAAATCCATTTGCTATTATATTATAATAATTTGTAGAAACAACATTGTAATATTTTACAGGCTCTATTTTATCAACTATATCCGTTATTGTCACAATTTTAAGTTTGTCATTTTCCCATTTATAAACTCTAGTTCCAATTTTACATTCATCATTATTTGCAACATTTATATACATTTTCTTATCAGCATCAAATATTGAATGATCAAAAACAAACTTTAATGTGCTTCCATCACTAAAATGTAATTCTCTATATCTATTTTCTATACCTTCTTTTTCAATCCATATTGGGTATACGTCAGTAGTTCCACCATTTACGTGATCATATACTTGTAATAAGTCTGTATATTTTATATTTTCAATATTTTTATATGTTCCATTTGCAAGAAGAATTTTTGTGCCTTCTACCAAACAGGTAGCATTGGTAGTAGTAACATTTATCACAATATCTCCTGTAATTGGAGGATTTATTGTAATAGTATTATTTGAAAATGAAAATGATGTATATGACACTCCTCCCATAGTTATTGTTATTTCATTTCTTGTAGGATTGTTATATTCTCGCGCGTTATTAGAAGTTACTTTTGATGTATATGCTGTTCCTCTTTTAGCTGTATTTGCTCCTGTATATGTAACATGCCCATCTGTGGTATGTCTAACCGTAAAGTTCCATTTTGCTTCTATATTAGAACTTTTTGATGCTACTCCCTCTCCTACTTGTGCATTTGCTATATCAGAGCTAGAAGCAGTATTCCCAGATGAATCTGTTCCATAAACAATAAAATAATATGTCCCTTCTTCATATCCTGTAAATGTATGGCTTTCGCTAGATGCAGATTTTTGGACTTCTTCAATTTTAGTTCCATCACTTTTATAAGATATAATTGTATATGATTCAATTGAACCCGAGTTATCTGTTCCAATCCAAGAAACTGAAATATTTCCATCAGCATTTTCTATTTTTGGTGTTACACTACTAATTTGAGGTGGCTCTGTATCTTTTTCTCCTGTTAAGTCTACTAAAACTGTAACTCTTCCAGTGTTACTTCCTGTCTCTCCAGTTGGAACTAGTAATATTTTTACATACTCTCTTTCTGAAGTATATTCTGCCCCATCTACTTTTGCTAAATAAAAATCAAAATTTGTTCCTGGATCATTTGCACTTATTGTGTATTCTGGTGTTCCAGTATTGGTTAAATTTCTTGTAACATATTTTTCGCTATCTGCTATAATCGTGAATGTTTTTGATGTGTCATATGAATTAACAACATTCATACTAAATCGTGCTAACTCATTTGTTCCTCTTAAATCTCCTACTGTTGTAGTATCAACTGTTCCCATTAATCTTGCCGTTTTTTCTACTGATAAATCTGGTATGAAATCACCATTTACAACATATGTTCCTGTTTCCTCTAATGATGGATTTGTAAATGTAAATGTTGCTGTAATTTCCTTTTCAGTTTTTGCAGGTACTTTCTCTCCTCTTTCAAGCCCCGTTATTTCAAACGTAATAATATCATTATATTCAATTCCTTCTTTATATACTTTTGGCTGATAATCTTGTAAATTATATAAATAATCGTATGAGCTTTCATTTGCAATTACAATCTTAAAAACAGCTTCATATTCAGTGTTTTCATTACTATTTGTAATAAAGCTTAAGCCAAAGTTTATACCACCCTGCGCAGTAACAAAAGGGTCTGCTTCTGCAGACTCCGTACTACTATATAATGTTACTGACTTTATATATATCTCTCCATCTGGTTTTACAATAGCAGTTCCATTAAAATTAATTGTTTTATTATATCTTGCAAAACCAACACTCATAAATGCTAAGGCAAACACTACTAATAAAATTAATATTTTGTTATTTTTATTTTTGTTTTTTACCTTCATTATTCAAATCCTCTTTAACTATTGTATACATATAACATGTATTACCTTTTATTATAAAGTATCTTGTTTCTGTTTTTCCATATAGGAAATTTATTGGTTCTCTTACACTTGTGTAAACACTTATTAAATCATCAAATGTTTCAACATCTATAACAGCAAAATCATTTGTATTCATACTTTTAACTTTTGTAATTATATCTTCATAATCGCTATTTATTTTTTTAATTGTATCAATATAATTTAAGTATCTATTTCTATTTATTAAAAATCTTGCATAAGTGAATAGTTTATATACAAAAATAATTACAACAATTGTAAATAAAACTTTAGCTGTTTTTCTGTAAGGATCAACTTCACTTGCTTTTCTAATTATTTCTTTTTCTATATTATTACTTTGTGTTTCAATTTTTCCTTCTATTGCAAGTTTTGATAGAGGAACAATTAAACTTATTTGTGAATTAATATTCATATTTTCTTCTGTTTGGTCAACCTTAACATCTCCAGTTACTTCAAGATATACATTTAAGGTTGATTCTGTTTGTAAACCATATTCTTTTATAAAACTGTTTAGTAGGTCATTGTATTTATTGTAATCTATTCGTTGTTCTACTTTAATTTCGTGAGAATTTTTACTTTCTATATTATCTGTTTTTGTTTCTGATAAATCATATTTTTTTGTCCAATAGTTACCAACGTCATTATTGTTTTTATCAGCTTTTATTTCAGCATATAATTTATAATTTACTTTTCCTGAAACATTTTCATTAAAATTAATACTATATAAATATGTAGCATCAATATAATTTATTAAACTTGTTATATACGTTTTGTCTTTCTCTAAATATGGTGTATCAAAGAATTTATTGTCTTTAAGATATACCTTGTAATCAACTGAATTATTTTCTTTATACCTATAAATTATATCTTCACAGTCTTTAAAGCCCATTGTATAAAATATAACACCAAGTACAAATAATATAATCAATGTTATAATGAATCTTCTTTTTCTAATTCTATTCATTCTCACGTTTTCTCACCTCCTAAAACAGTTCGCTAAGCCACACCGTAGGATATCCTATGTATTTCACAACTCTTCTAACAATTCCTAGTACTTCCTCCTCTTTTACAATATCATTATCTGGTCCATTGTTAGCATCTCCTTTTGTATAAAAATATATCTTTGAAGAGTTTTCTTGTGTTTTTATGATTCTATGTGCAATTAAAATGTTATCTTTTCTAAATACTATTACATCTCCAGTTTCTAAATACTTGGGATCCATTTTTTCAAATATTATTGCATCTCCTCTTGCATAAATTGGTACCATGGAATTTGATGCAATTGCAATCATTTGATATTTAGTTATCCCTGAAACCAGAATTATAATTATAACTAGTAATATAATAACAGGTATTGTTATGAAACTTATATTTATTCCTGTTAATTTATCATTTCTTTCATTTTTTTCTTCTTTAGGTTTTAAATATTTGTTTAATACCATATATATTGTAAATGGTAATAGTACATTTACTGCTCCATATATGTAATCCCCTGTATTTGGCATTATTGGCAAAACATATATATACATATTCATCATTATTTTAAATGTAATTGTTGGTGCAAAACCATAGTTACATACTAAATATGTGCTTAAAAGTTCTTGTGCAATAACAGGCATTACAGTTATACATATAAATACAAATATGGAATAAGTAGTTTTTAGTGTAGAAAAATTTGTTATTAAAACTATATTAAATAGTATCATTAGTAAAGTTAAAATATAAATTGCTTTTTTTTCTACTATATTATTCTTTATAAATAAATATCTTAATTGTTCTATAACTATTGTTATTATTAATGTTGGAATAAATCCTTGCATCCAAATATTTGGATTAAGTGAGAAAAAAGTTTTTGTAAATCCAACAAATATTCCAAGTATAAATAACAATATAAAGTAAAATAGCAGAACTGCAATTACAATTCTTGCAGCAGACCATCTAAAAAAGTTTGTATCTTTTTTCTTTTTATAAACTAATGTTGCTAAAAAAAGTAATATTCCAAGTGCAATAATAACAACTACATTTTTTGTATTATTATTTCGTATAAAAAAGAGAAGAATTGTTAAAAGTAATATAACTGCTTCAAACTTATATATACTTTTTATTTCTTTTTTCATTATTCTTAATACTCCGGTATAAAAAAACAAAGGTTAGTGGCTATTTTGCTATTTAAAATAGCCACTTTACACTCTAGGTAGCTGATTCATAATATAAGCTTCCTGTTACTGTAACTGTTTGATCAGTTGTTGGTAAATCTGTTTGTTCTGCATCAGCTTTATACTCTACTCTTACAACTACTGGAGCTGTTCCAGCAGCTGCTAAAGCTGTACTTAATGTACTATCTGTTGCAGAATATGAAGTACCATTATATTTAACTGTGTATGTTAGATATTTTGCTTGTTCTGCTGTTAAACTGCTCATTGTAAGAGTTTTCAACACAGCACCAATTGTACCTTCATTTTTAACAGTCACTGTTGCTTCATAGAAATCACCTGGTTTTTCTAATGTTACAGTAAATGCATAATCTGTTTTGCTAACACTTGCATTTGTTGCTTTAACTGAACCTGTAGATTCTGTTATTTGGTTTTCAATAAAGTGCACATTCCAAGGGCTTCCTTTTACTGTTACAGTACCATTAATATTTAATGTTTGGGTGTACAAAGCAAAACCTACTGTCATAAGTATTACAGCTACAATTAATAATAGCACAATTGCTATTTCCTTCTTCTTTGTGTTTTTCATTTACCTTTTCCTCCTTTTTTATATTTAATTATATTTTACAAAATCCGACACCAACAGTCAATATCTCTTATTTTACATTTTTATTACATTTTTATTACAAAAAATGGTCAATGGGGACACCCATTGACCACACTTATTTTTTTATTATTTATATGTAAATATAAATTTAACCTTAATAACACGATTAACAGTAATTGCAGTAGTATCACTTACTTTACTATAATGAAGTGTAAAGGATGCTTGATTTGGAATACTAACATTTCCATGTGCACGTGCTGTTGATTCTTCTTCGGTATTAGTTTTAGCAGTAAGGCTTGTATTATTACCAATTTTCGTATCTTTATTATTGTATAGATAATAAAGTGCAATATATTGACTTCCTGTTGTTCCACCTGTTTTGCTGCAAACTGCAGTTACATATGAATCTATCTTTGATATAGCTTTTCCTGAGTTATTTACAAAATTAAACTGTGTAGCCAAAAACTCATCAAATGACATAGATCCTAGGTCATATTCCACTGTAGTATCATTTACAGTTAATGTTTTATTATATCCTTGTTCAGGTCCATTAATTAATAGATTACCAGTTACACTATTTATTATTAGTCTTCCGTTAGAATATGTAAAATCTGTATTTTGTGTTAGCTGATTTTCTCCCATATACACTGTAATATTATTTGGTGCATTTGAAAATGTAACGTCATATGTTTTATGAGAAATAACTTGACTTATATAATTACTACTATTTTCAATATTGCTATAAGTAACAGAATACACAGGTGCTGTTCCTGTAATACTTCCATATATATTTAGTTGCGTACTCCATAAAGCATATGCACTTGAAATACAAAACAAAATGGCAATTAGAATAAATATTATAAATGATTTTTTTAATGTTTTTTTTCTTCTAATTTTATATTTCATTATACCCTCCTGTAGTTTTATACCCTACCAATAATAAATTAGTAGGGTATTTTTTATTTTTTCAATATAAACCTATAACTTGTTTGTCCACTTACAACACTAAACGATGCTTCTTCATTATCTATATCATAATAATACAATATTGGTTTGAATAATTCTTCAGATACTTTAACTATTTCACCAAAATCTTTAAGTAAAACTACATTATCATCATTGTCTATTGGTTTTGTGCTAATTTGAACTATTTTATCATTGCAAACTTTTAATATTCTATTTAGTTCCTGTCTAAAATCATCTTTTATAGTATTTGTTACTCTTGATTTTGCAACATATTTTAATATAGCAAATGCAACTAGTATTGCTAACATGTCTGATAATATAACACATAGATTCTTTTTACTATTAACTTTATATTCTTTTGATATATACTGAGTATCTTCTTTGTTATTTTCTCCAGTAATTCTACTTGTCTTTTCTGCTAGTTCAATTTGTACATTAGGATTTAAATTAACATCAACTTGTTTTCCTTCTATTTCAGTATTCAAATTTAATCTTAATTCTACAGTATATATTGCATTTACTGTCATTCCCATTTCTTTCTTAAAATCATTTATTAGACTGTTCTTTGATTTTAAATCTAATACTATTTTTTCATTCAGTTCTATTGATGACCCTGTATTAACATTACTCTGTTCTTCTAGCAAAGTTTCTTCTTCTTCCCATATCTTCTGTTCATTTCCATCTTTAACATAAAAAACCTGAGTTTTTCCAATAACAGAATACTTATAATTTAGTTCTGATTCTTTATCAGCTAAATATTCATATTTCAAATTTAAATCTATGGTATCCATTAAATCTGTAACATATGCTTGAACGTTACTTACATCTACATTATTATTTATATATTTATTTTTAAGTAGGTTGACTTTATAATCATAGCTAAACTTGTTCCTATATTGATAAATATTCTTTGTTCTTGTTTTAATATTTTCCTTTGAAAGAGATGAAATTATAGAAAATACAGAGGTAACTATAATAATAATCGAGAAGATTATACAAATATATTTTGTTGATTTTCGTATTCTATTCTTTTGTACTATATTCATTTTTACCTTGTATGATATATTTAATAACTTAAATAACCATACGACTCCTTTCTTTATTTTTTAATATTTAATATAATCTATATGTGATAACTGTGGACTTTTTATTTTTTATATAGCTTGACTATTCAAAGGA
>Ga0256404_1002454_pt1 | contig 41006 bp, 32 predicted proteins | sample RumenRJG_01DNA_FD_185990 | JGI IMG/M metagenome (GOLD analysis project Ga0256404, IMG submission 185990) | Bovine rumen microbial communities from Lethbridge, Alberta, Canada - RJG_01 | ecosystem: Host-associated > Mammals > Digestive system > Stomach > Rumen | place: Canada: Alberta | collected... | reverse complement strand
TCAAGATGAGATATCCCATCGTTAAGAGTAAGACCCCTTGAAGACTACGAGGTTGATAGGGCTAAGCTGTAAGTGCTGTAAAGCATTCAGGTGATAGTTACTAATAGGTCGAGGGCTTGTCCAAAAATGGCTGGAAAGGTTAGAGGTTTAGATGGATTACTGAGAATGATTTATAAATGGTATGCTGTTTTGAAGGTACGATACTGCTTTTGATCTTTTGATCAAAAGAGCCGCGCGGCTTTGAGCGGTTCAAAAGAATCCGAAAGGATTCTGTCAATGCCTATATATTCCTTCATAGCTCAGTCGGTAGAGCACGCGGCTGTTAACCGCGGTGTCGTTGGTTCAAGTCCAACTGGAGGAGTTATGCCGGTATAGCTCAGTTGGTAGAGCAACTGATTTGTAATCAGTAGGTCTTCGGTTCGAGTCCGAATCCCGGCTTTTATCTTGTAATTCAAGATGATGGAACCGTAGCTCAGTTGGTTAGAGCAGTCGGCTCATAACCGATCGGTCCAGGGTTCGAGTCCCCGCGGTTCCAGTTAACGAGATGATTTAAATCATCTCGTTTTTTTATTTTCAATATTTATTTCACTAATCCTTTTTTAGGCAATATCTAAATTAGCTATTCTATTCCAGCCAATCTTTCTTCGTACATCTGATAAGCTTTGAAATACTGAATGTGAATTAATTATGAATTGTTAGCAGCTCAGCTTGCAGAGTGCTAATAACGGTGATATACTACATTCTATCGATTTTAGAAAAAAGAGGTGTTTACATGTCTAAGAAAGGTTCATTATCAATTAATTCTGAGAATATATTCCCTATCATAAAAAAATGGATGTATTCCGATCAGGATATTTTTGTTCGAGAGGTAATATCCAATGCCTGTGACGCTATCACAAAGCTTGAAAAATTAAGCCTTATCGGTGAGTTTACCAAGCCGTCTGATTACAAGGGCAGAGTTGATGTTATCGTAGATTCCGATAAACGTACAGTGACCATCAAAGATAACGGTCTCGGTATGACGGAAGAAGAGGTTGATAAGTACATTAATCAGATTGCTTTTTCAGGCGCAACCGATTTCATCAACACCTATAAAGATAAGGCTAACGATGATCAGATCATAGGTCACTTCGGTCTTGGTTTCTACAGTGTTTTTATGGTTTCCGATAAAGTTGAGATCGATACTCTTTCCTATAAAGAGGGTGCAAAGGCAGTTCACTGGGTTTGCAGCGGCGGAACCGATTTCGAAATAACTGAAGGAAATAAAACTGATATAGGAACAGTTATCACTCTTCATCTCAATGACGATACTCTCAAGTATGACAATGAGTGGGAGATGAGAGAAATCATTGATAAGTACTGTTCGTTCATGCCGGTTGAAATCTATATCACAAAGCTTCCAAAGGATACAGAGACCATTGATGCTGATAAGAAGAACGATACAGACGTTGTTCTTGAAGAAATCCCTGAGAAGACAGAAACTGACAAGGATGGCAAGGAAACCAAGACTCCTGCAAAGGTAAAGATTGAGAAGAGACCTGTTCTTCTTAATGATACAAATCCGCTCTGGACAAAATCTCCAAGTGAGTGCAAGAAGGAAGATTACATCGATTTCTATCACAAGGTATTCCACGACTATAAGGAGCCTCTGTTCTGGATTCACCTCAATATGGATTATCCGTATAACCTTAAGGGTATTCTTTACTTCCCTAAGATCAATATGGAATACGAGTCTGCTGAAGGAACCATCAAGCTCTATAACAACCAGGTGTTCGTTGCAGATAACATTAAGGAAGTTATTCCTGAGTACCTGATGCTCCTTAAGGGTGTCATCGACTGTCCGGATCTTCCTCTCAATGTTTCAAGATCCCAGCTTCAGAATGACGGATTCGTTAAGAAGATTTCTGACTACATCACAAAGAAGGTTGCCGACAAGCTTTCCGGAATGTGCAAGGTAGATCGTGAGAACTACGAGAAGTATTGGGATGATATCGCACCATTCATTAAGTATGGCTGTCTCCGTGACGAGAAATTCTGCAAGAAGATGACAGACTACATCCTCTTCAAGGACATCAACGGAAAGTATCTTGCTCTTCCTGAGTGTCTTGAAGTAAACAAGATTGATACTGAGAGTGATAATGCTGACGCAGCTTCAAATGATTCAGCTGAAACAACCGTAGAGAACACTGCAGCTTCCGAGACAAAGACCGAAGACAACAAGGAATCTGCAGAAGCCGAAAAGGAAAAGAACAAGGTTATCTACTATGTAACCGATGCTGTACAGCAGAGTCAGTATATCGCAATGTTTAAGGAAGCCGGTAAAGATGCCGTTGTTCTTCCTGAGCGTATCGATCAACCTTTCATTTCAGAACTTGAAGCAAAGAATCAGGGGGTTCACTTCAGAAGAATCGATGCCGACCTCACCGATGAGTTCAAGGCTGAAGTTTCAGAGGATGAGCAGAAGAACCTTGACGAACAGTCAAAAACTCTTGAAACAGAAATAAGAACAGCAACAAAGAAGGAAACCCTTACTGTTAAGCTTCAGAAGATGACTCAGGCTAAGACAGCAGCCATGCTTTCTATCTCCGAAGAAGGCCGTCGTATGAACGACATGATGAAAATGTATGCTATGCAGGGCATGGGTATGGCCGATATGCCGGTTCAGGAAACTCTTATCCTTAACACAGAGCATCCTCTTGTAAAGTATCTTATGGAGAACGGCAAGGATGAGGCAAAGAAAGAGACTATCGATCTCATTTCAGAGCAGCTTTACGATCTTGCAAGAATCCAGCAGTCACCGCTTCCTGCAGAAGAGATGACAAAGTTCATTGAGAGATCAAATGATATCCTTCTCAAAATGGCAGAATAAACTTAATACAATGTGATTTAATCCGCCCGATTTCCCTAAGGTTCTTTGGAAATTGGGCGGATTTTTTATACATAAAAACCTTGCCTTAAGTGTAATCTCCGAAGTTTAGTGCGGCTATCTATAGTTATTCAAAGTCACTCGGTGGGATACCTATTTAGTGTCAAAAAAATATCAATTCCCGAATTATTAAAACCAGCCCGGTGTCAATGCAATATAATTCCAAATTAGTGTTTTAAATTCAGAAATATTACAGCGCTTTTACCGTCTTGACGGAAATATTAGCATTTAATATAATTTTGAGTGTTGTCGTTACAAGATTACGTTGAAAGGAATTGTGAGGATGAAGCGAATGGGATTTTTAGATACTGTTCACTGTAAAGCATATTCTGCCCTCGTATCCTCAGGTCAGCATGTTCTTCATGCGATTTTCTGTGACTCTGTTTTCGTGCGTGGTATATCCATCGGAAATAGTGTAATCTGCCGTAATGCAATTAAAAATATAGTGTAACCTAAGGGGAACAGCCTTATGCTGTTTCCCTTTTTTAGTGTATAAGTCCTGTATCAGGCTTTGTGCCAAGTTTCCTGGAAAACTTGGCATGTAGCGTCAGTGATCCAACGCATAGAGAACTTATACCCTGTGTCAGTCAAAGGAGATTTATGAGAAAAGTTGCTGTCATCATGGGAAGCGATTCAGATCTTCCCGTTGTAGAAAAAGGCATTTCAGTACTTAAGGACTATGACGTTCCCGTAGAAGTACATGTTTACAGTGCCCACAGAACTCCCGAGGAGGCCGCTGAGTTTTCAAAATCCGCAAGAAAGAATGGCTTTGGTGTCATCATTGCCGCAGCGGGCATGGCTGCACATCTTGCAGGTGCCATAGCAGCCAATACAACACTTCCCGTCATCGGCATCCCCTGTTCTTCCAAGGTTCTTGATGGAATGGATGCACTTCTTTCCACAGTTATGATGCCGCCCGGAATCCCTGTTGCCACAGTTGGTGTTAATACAGCCAAGAACGCAGCTCTTCTTGCAATTGAGATCCTTGCAGTGGAAGATGAGAGCCTCGCCGAAAAGCTCCAGGCCGAACGTGATGAAAATCACAAAAAGATCATAGAAAAAAACGCAGCCATAGAAGCTCAATTTAATTGATCTTCACTTTATCTGCATTAAAAGCTACTGTGTGCAACCACTTTTGAACCGGTTTAAAAATGAGCGTACACATTAGCTGACAGATGTTTACAAGATGTAAGCATTAATCAACCACATAACAGTTTTAATTATTAAGGAGATTTATGGGTAAACTTCATGAGGAGTGCGGTGTTTTTGGTATTTACTCAAAAACCACCAAACCATTGGCGCGTCTTACATACTACGCACTTTATGCCCTGCAGCACAGAGGTCAGGAATCTGCAGGTATTGTTGTTAACGATGAGGGAATTTTCCGTTTCCGCCGTGAACTCGGTCTCGTAAGTGAGGCTATGCCGAACAGCGAGATAGAACGTCTCGGAAACGGTCAGATAGCTGTTGGTCACGTGCGTTATGCAACCAGCGGAATCACAAATCGTATCAACACTCAGCCTATCGTTGTGAATCATGTAAAAGGCCGTATGGCTCTTTGTCACAACGGCAATCTTGTAAATTCTTATGAGCTCCGTTCAGAGCTCGAAATGAACGGCTGTATCTTCCAGTCAACTACGGATACAGAAGCAATATCTTACATCATAACGAGAGAACGTATCAAAACCGGTTCCATAGAGCAGGCTGTCAACAACGCTCTTGATAAACTGCATGGTGCTTATTCTCTTGTGATAATGTCTCCTTCCAAACTTATAGCGGCGAGAGATGAGCATGGTTTCCATCCTCTCTGTTTCGGAAAACTCGAGGATGGTTCCGTGGTTTTTGCCAGTGAGTCCTGTGCCATTGAGGCAGTAGGCGGAAAGTTGGTTCGGGATGTAGAGCCGGGAGAGATCATAGTTGTAGACCACAACGGAATACGCTCTATAAAAGATCACTGCAATAAAGTAAAGCGCTCCATGTGCGTTTTTGAATATATCTATTTCGCACGTCCTGATTCGGTTCTTGACGGCGCCTCAGTTCATGAGGCGAGAGTGCAGGCCGGTCGTTTTCTTGCCCAGGAACACCCCGTTGACGCAGATGTAGTTATAGGTGTACCGGATTCCGGTCTGGACGCTGCGGTCGGTTATTCAAGAGAGTCAGGAATTCCTTACGGTATCGGACTTCTCAAGAACAAATACATCGGTCGTACTTTCATCGCTCCGGGTCAGACTGAGCGTGAAAATCTGGTTCGTATCAAGCTTAACGCCATCCGATCCGAGATTGAAGGAAAGCGTGTGATCCTGGTAGATGACTCCATCGTCCGCGGAACCACCAGTGAACGTCTGGTTCGCATAGTGAGAGAAGCCGGAGCAAAGGAAGTTCACATGCGTATAACGGCACCTCCATTTATGAACCCCTGCTACTACGGCATAGACATTGACTCCCGTGACAACCTGATCGCCTGTCATCATTCGGTGGAAGAAACCGCAAAGATCATCGGTGCCGATTCCCTGGGCTATATATCGGTTGAGAATGTCATCAGGATAGCAGATCCCACAGGCCGGAAGGGTTTCTGTACCGCCTGCTTCGACGGAAAGTATCCTACTGAGATTCCTTCCGTAACTTCAAAGAACCGTTTTGAGGAGAAGATTTCAAAGGATTGGAAAGACAGACATACCGTTAAGTCTTCGGACAGAGTTCCGGAAGGTGAATATATCGAGAAGTTTGAAGACTGATAGCAAACTTTGATTTTTATCAAATTATCCGTTTTTTACAAGCTTAACTATGGCGTCAGGATTTAATCCTTTGGGATATAAAAAACGGCGCCTCATATAAAGGAGTAATCATGAATACAAAGAGCTATAGCGAAGCATACAAGGATGCAGGTGTTGATATCACAGCCGGATACAAATCCGTTGAGCTTATGAAACAGTACGTAGCAAGAACCATGACTGAGGGCGTTTGTTCGGGTCTCGGCGGTTTCGGCGGACTGTTCGAGCTTCCCGAGGGTTATAAGCACCCCGTTCTTGTTTCAGGAACCGACGGCGTAGGAACAAAGCTTAAGATTTCATTCCTTATGGAGAAATATGACACTGTTGGTATCGACTGTGTTGCCATGTGTGTGAATGATGTCATCTGCTGCGGTGCAAAGCCGCTTTTCTTCCTTGACTACATTGCCTGCGGCAAGAATGTTCCTGAGAAGATTGCAGACATAGTTAAGGGTGTTGCAGAGGGCTGCGTACAGAGTGACAGTGCCCTCGTAGGCGGCGAGACTGCAGAGATGCCTGGCTTCTATCCAGAAGATGAGTTCGACCTTGCAGGTTTCTCCGTTGGCATCGTTGATAAGGAAAATATCATCGACAACAACTCCATGAAGGAAGGTGATGTGGTAATCGCCCTTCCAAGTTCCGGTGTTCACTCCAACGGTTTCTCACTGGTTAGAAAGGTTTTTGATATCGACAACATCAGTAAAGAAGAACTTACAAAGCCACTTGCAGAGCTTGACGGAAAGTCTCTCGGCGAAGCACTTCTTACTCCGACAGTCATCTACGTAAAGCCGATTTTAAAGCTTCTTGAGAATGTTACGGTCAAAGGCATTAGCCATATCACAGGCGGCGGCTTCTACGAGAATATCCCAAGATCCATCCCTGACGGCTTCGGTGCAAAGATAAAAATGGATGATGTTAAGGTTCTTCCTATATTCAAGCTCATTCAGAAGACCGGCGACATCTCAACCCGTGATATGTTCAATACCTACAACATGGGTGTCGGAATGAGCGTTGTGGTTGCTAAGGAGGATGAAGCAAAGGCCATCGAGGTTCTCAAAGCAAACGGCATAGAGGCATATCACCTTGGAGAGATAGTAAAGTCTGAGGACAAGGTTATTCTCGAATGAAGACAGATACCGTTACAGGCTGTCCATCTGCTCTGACCGGAAGATATTGGAAAGCTTAAAGCGGCAGTACAGACACCGTTAAAGGCATATCTATCTGTTCTGATACCTGACAGTTATTCACTTCATTATCAAATTATCTTATTGTTTATATGCAAAGGTCAGAATACTGTCCTATGCATCCTATATCTATGATTTTGGGAGGAAAATTATGGCAACATATGATGTAGCAAATCTTGGCGAGCTTCTGAAAAATAACGAATACCCGGGTCGCGGAATCGTTATAGGTAAATCAGAGGATGGAAGATCCATCGCAATCGCATATTTCATTATGGGTCGCTCAGCGAACTCAAGAAACCGTGTGTTCACAGAGGATGGTGACACAGTGACCATTTATCCTGCTGATTCCAGCAAGGTTGAGGATCCGAGCCTCATCATTTACAGCCCCATAAGAAAGATCGGTGACAACCTCATCGTTACTAACGGCGATCAGACGGATACCATCTATGATTTTATGAAAGACGGAAATACCTTTGAGGAAGCTCTTGAGACCAGAGAGTTTGAGCCTGACGGTCCTAACTGGACTCCGAGAATCAGCGGTGTTGTTACCCTTGACGAGTCAGAAAGCTACAAAATGTCCATCCTTAAGTCACAGGACGCTGACGGTACAGACTGTGCGAGATATACATTTTCCTACAAGCTTCAGAATGGTCTCGGACACTTCATTCACACCTACAAGGAGAATGGCAATCCTATCCCTACCTTCGAGGGTGAGCCTGAGCGTATAGCCATCCCCAATACAGCAGAGGAGCTTAAGCAGCTTATCTGGAACAACTTAAATGAAGATAACAAGATCTCACTTTATGTTCGCTATATAGACGTTACCGGCAGAAGCATTGAAAATAAAATGGTTAATAAATTTGAGAAGGTAAACTGACAGTGACAAATCAAATTAACATCTTTACGTCATAATAAATGATGAAATTTGAGTCTGCGGTGAAGCCGATCAGATTAAAATCCTTATGCCAGAAAAAACTAAGATAATCCAGCGTTTACAGAGGAGAACACTATGAAAGAATTTGAATTAAAGTATGGAATGAATCCCAATCAGAAGCCTGCAAAGATCTATATGCATGACGGATCAGAGCTTCCCATCGAAATACTGAACGGCCGTCCCGGATACATTAACTTCCTGGATGCTCTTAACAGCTGGCAGCTGGTTTCTGACCTTAAGGAAGCTACAGGCCATGTGGCTGCTGCATCCTTCAAGCACGTTTCTCCCTCAGGCTCTGCCATCGGCAGAAAGCTTTCTGACAAGCTCAAGAAAGCCTGCTTCGTAGATGACATCGAAGGGCTCGATGATTCACTTCTTGCCTGTGCTTACGCAAGAGCCCGCGGTGTGGACAGAATGTCTTCCTACGGTGACTTCATCGCTCTTTCTGACATCTGCGATGCCACAACTGCAAAGATCATTCACCGTGAGGTTTCCGACGGTGTGATCGCTCCGGGATATACAGATGAGGCTCTCGAGATCCTCAAAACAAAGAAGAAGGGCGGCTACAATGTCATAAAGATCGACCCTTCCTACAAGCCTGCTGCCGCAGAGCACAAGCAGGTATTCGGTGTTACCTTCGAGCAGGGCAGAAATGACTATAAGGTTACTGATGAGGCATTTGCAAACATCGTAACAAAGAATAAGGATATCCCTGAGGAAGCACGTCTTAACATGACCATCGCCCTTATCACTCTTAAGTATACTCAGTCAAATTCAGTGGCTTATGCCGAGGATGGTCAGACCATCGGTGTGGGTGCCGGACAGCAGTCAAGAATCCACTGCACACGTCTTGCGGGCGACAAGGCTGACCACTGGCATCTCCGTCAGAGCGACAGAGTCCTGAATCTTCCTTTCAAGGATGGTCTCCGCAGAGCCGATCGTGATAATGTTATCGACGTTTATCTCTCAGAGGAGTTTGAGGATGTTATCGCCGACGGTGCATGGCAGCAGTACTTCACTGAGCAGCCTGCACCTTTCACAAGAAAGGAGCAGAAGGAGTACCTTTCTAAGCTTACAGGTACAGCTCTCGGTTCTGATGCCTTCTTCCCGTTTGGTGACAATATCGAGCGTGCACGTAAGTCCGGTGTATCTTATGTGGCTGAGCCGGGCGGATCGATCAGAGACGATCACGTTATAGAGACGGCTGACAAATACAACATGGTAGTATGCTTCACCGGTATGAGATTATTCCATCATTAATAAATGGGTCGAGAAAAATATATGAAAGAAAAAACAAAGATTGCGGTGTTGGTCAGTGGGGGCGGAACGAATCTGCAGGCGCTGATCGATGCGGAGAAGAGGGGCGAGATTCCTGATGGGGAAATCACTTTGGTGGTTGGATCGAGACCGGGGATATATGCTCTGGAGAGAGCTGAGAACGCGGGAATTAAACATGAGGTTGTTCAGAAGGATGAGGAGAGGCTTATTAAGGTTCTTGATGAGAACGGGATTGAGCTGATCATACTTGCGGGATATCTCACAATTCTGAGTGAGGCTTTTACAAAGAAATATGCTGACAGGATCATCAACATTCATCCTTCACTGATTCCGAGCTTCTGCGGAAAGGGCATGTACGGACTTAAGCCCCATGAGGCGGCTCTCGCAAGAGGCGTTAAGGTCACCGGTGCCACGGTTCATCTTGTAAATGAGATTCCCGATGGAGGTCGCATCCTTCTTCAGAAGGCTGTAGACATTGAGCCCGGTGATACTCCCGAAGTGCTTCAGAAGAGGGTCATGGAACAGGCAGAATGGAAGCTGCTTCCGAAGGCGGCTGAGATGATGAGTTTGGAGATTAGAGAGGATAAAAATAAATGAAGATCGGTGTTGTAGGTGGCGGCGGTCGTGAGCACGCCATCATTAAGACATTAAAAAAGAATGCTTCTATCGAGAAGATTTTTGCGATTCCCGGAAACGGCGGTATCGCAAAGGACGCAGAGTGTGTTCCTGATATAAAGGCAACTGATGTGGCTGCCGTTGTTGATTTCTGCAAGTCAAAGGCACTTGACTATGTGGTTGTTGCTCCGGATGATCCACTTGTTGCCGGCACTGTTGATGCTCTCAAGGAGGCAGGAATCCCTGCTTTCGGACCTGAAGCCAAGGCTGCCATCATCGAGGGATCAAAGGTATTCTCCAAGAACCTTATGAAAAAGTACAACATTCCTACTGCCGCTTACGAGGTTTTCAATGACATAGAAAAGGCAGAAGAGTACGTTAAGACCTGTCCGATACCTACAGTCATAAAGGCTGACGGTCTCGCACTCGGAAAGGGTGTTATCATAGCAATGACCCGTGAAGAGGCTCTCGATGGTATCAAGACCATCATGGAAGAGAAGAAGTTCGGAGCTTCCGGTGACCAGATAGTTATCGAGGAGTTTCTTGAAGGGCCTGAGGTTTCCGTACTCAGCTTCACCGACGGCAAGGTTGTGGTTCCCATGATCTCATCCATGGATCACAAGCGTATAAATGACAATGACGAGGGTCTCAACACCGGAGGCATGGGCACCATCGCACCGAATCCTTACTACACAGATGAAGTAGCAGCAGAGTGCATGGAGAAAATATTTAAACCTACCATCGAGGCTATGAACAAGGAAGGCAGAACCTTCAAGGGCTGTCTCTACTTCGGTCTCATGATCACGAAGGATGGACCTAAGGTCATCGAATACAACTGCCGTTTCGGCGATCCCGAGACTCAGGTTGTACTTCCGCTTCTGGATTCCGATCTCCTCACCATCATGCAGGCCACAACCAACGGCACCCTCGCCGAAACTGAAGTCAAGTGGAAGTCCGGCGCTGCCTGCTGCATCGTTGAAGCCTCCGGCGGATATCCTCTTTCATACAAGTCAGGCTATGAGATCACCGGCATTGACGAAGTGGATAATGTCTTCGTCGCAGGTGCTGACCTGAAGGACGGCAAACTCTACACCCACGGCGGCCGCGTCCTGGGCGTAGTCGAAATCGCCCCCACCCTAAAAGAAGCCATCGACAAAGCTTATGCCAGTGCATCAAAGGTTACATTCCAGGACATGCATATGCGAAAAGATATAGGACAGCGAGCACTGAAGGCACTTTAGTAACATCAGATATTTTATTTTTACCGCACGAAATAACCTAGGAAAATGTGAGGGATGGGTGCAAAGGCTTGCGAGTTGAAAGAACAGACTCGCAGACATGTCCGATCAGAATGCACACACCTGTGCATTCTGGGCGAACATGTCTGTGAGGCTGTACTTTCAATCTCGTGGGCCTGCGCACATCCCTCGCATTTTCCGGCCGGTATTACATACAGATAAGGAGAAACCAATGGTAAATCGAGTTTATGTTGAGAAAAAAGACGGTCTTCGTCACGAGGCCCAGGGACTTCGCCATGACATCCGTCACATACTTCTCATTAAGAATCTCACAGACGTACGTCTTCTGAATCGTTACGATGTTGAGGGACTGGATAAAGAAACATTTGAAAAGGCTACAAAGCTGGTTCTCAGTGAGCCTCAGCTTGATAATGTTTACGCAGAGCTTCCCGAGCATAAGGAAGCCTATGTTTTTGCAGTAGAGTTCCTTCCGGGACAGTTCGATCAGAGAGCAGACTCAGCTGCCCAGTGCATACAGATCCTTACAACCGGAGACCGTCCAAAGGTTCGTTCCGCCAAGGTTTACCTTCTCTACGGAAACCTCACAGATCAGGAGATCGCCGACATCAAGAAGTATGTCATCAACCCTGTGGAGGCAAGAGAGGCTTCCCTCGAAACCTTCGACACTCTGGATGTCAAGTATGATATCCCTGAGTCTGTTGATACCCTGAACGGCTTTATCGCAGCTTCCGAGGATAAGCTCAAGGATATCCTAAAGGATATGGGTCTTGCCATGGACCTCGATGACCTTAAATTCTGCCAGAATTACTTTAAGAGCGAGGATCGTGATCCTTCTATAACAGAGATACGTATGATCGATACCTACTGGTCAGATCATTGCCGTCATACAACCTTCCTTACAACCATCGATGATGTAACATTCGAGGATGAACAGCTCAAGGCTTCATGGGAGCGTTACATCAATTCCCGTAAAGAGCTTAACCGCACAAAGCCCATCAACCTTATGGACATCGGAACTCTTGCTGCCAAGGTTCTCAAGAAGGAAGGAAAGCTTCCGAAACTTGATGAGTCTGAGGAGATCAATGCCTGCACCGTAAAGATCAAGGTAAAGGTTGACGGTGAGGCTCAGGACTGGCTCCTTCTTTTCAAGAACGAGACCCACAATCATCCTACCGAGATCGAGCCTTTCGGTGGTGCCGCAACCTGTATCGGCGGTGCTATCCGTGATCCTCTTTCAGGAAGATCCTATGTTTATCAGGCAATGCGCGTGACCGGTGCTGCCGATCCAACAGTTTCTGTCAAGGATACCATGACAGGAAAACTTCCTCAGAGAAAGCTTGTTACCACAGCTGCCGACGGTTACTCAAGCTACGGTAACCAGATCGGTCTTGCAACAGGCCTGGTTGACGAGCTCTATCATCCGGGCTATGCCGCAAAGCGCATGGAGATCGGTGCAGTCGTTGCAGCCGCTCCGGCAGAGAATGTCCGCCGCGAAGTGCCTGCTGCCGGGGACGTAGTCATTCTCCTGGGCGGTCGTACAGGCCGCGACGGTATCGGCGGTGCAACCGGTTCTTCCAAGTCACATAATGTTGAGTCCCTTGAGAAAGATGGCGCAGAGGTTCAGAAGGGTAATGCTCCCGAAGAGCGTAAGCTTCAGCGTCTTTTCCGTAATGCGGAGGCTTCAAGACTTATCAAGCGCTGCAACGATTTCGGTGCCGGCGGAGTTTCCGTTGCCATCGGTGAGTTGGCTGACGGTCTTGACATTGACCTGAACAAGGTTCCTAAGAAATATGAAGGTCTCGACGGAACAGAGCTTGCCATCTCAGAGTCACAGGAAAGAATGGCTGTAGTTGTTGAACAAAAGGATATGAACCGTTTCATGGAGCTTGCTCACGAGGAAAATCTTGAAGCTACCCATGTGGCTACAGTTACAGATACAAACAGACTTATCGCACACTGGAACGGCAAAGACATTATCAATCTTTCACGTGACTTCCTTAACTCAAACGGTGCAGAGAAGCACATCTCAGTTAATGCTGCTGCCGGCGAAAGCATTTACCGCGAAGTCAAGGGCAGCTTCAGCGAGAACATGACGGCTCTTTCAGAGGATCTCAATGTCTGCTCAAAGAGAGGTCTCAGTGAGCGTTTCGACTCCACCATCGGTGCCGGAACAGTGCTTATGCCCTTTGGCGGAAAGAATCAGCGCACACCTATCCAGGCAATGGCTGCCAAAATTTCCGTTGAGAAGGGTCACACAGATGACACTTCAGTTATGGCTTACGGCTACAATCCTTTCATCACTGAGAAGAACTGCTACAAGGGTGCATATCTTGCAGTAGTTGAGTCTGCGGCAAAGCTTATCGCAGCAGGTGCCGGCTTCGAGGACACTTACCTTACTTTCCAGGAGTACTTCGGAAAGCCGGGTCATGACAGCGCACGTTGGGGACAGCCTCTTGAGGCACTTCTCGGTGCCTTTGATGCACAGCTCGACCTCGGAATCGCTGCCATCGGCGGCAAGGATTCAATGTCCGGAACCTTCGAGAAGCTGGATGTTCCTCCAACCCTTGTTTCCTTCGCCATCACAACAGAGGATGCGAAGTACATCACAAGCCCTGAGTTTAAGGGAGCAAACCATAAGGTGCTCTGGCTTAAGCCTGCATACAAAAACGAGCTTCCCACAAAGGAAAGTCTCCTTACACTTTTCGACTATGTTCACAAGCTGGTTCTCGATGGCAAGCTTGCTTCCATTTATACACCGACTTACGGCGGAGCAGCTGAAGCAGTTCTCAAGCAGTGCATGGGTAATGCTTTCGGCTTCGCATTTGCACCGAGCCTTTCAGTTCAGGATATCTTCGGATATCAGTACGGAAGCTTCATCCTCGAGCTTAATGACAAGGCAACTCTTGATGAGATTTATGCCGCATCAGAGCTTAAGGATAAGGGCATCATAGTTGCTGACCTCGGTGAGACAACAGAAGATTCGGAGATCCGTTACAATGACGAGGTTATGAAGCTTTCAGACCTTTGTGAGGCTTACGAGGATAAGCTTGAGAAGGTATTTAAGTGCAACATGAATCTTGATAAGGATGCAGAGCCGGAAGAGGCTGATGTTACAATAGCTGATTACACAGAGGAGAACTGGGTTGCACCTGCTGTATCGGTTGCAAAGCCGAAGGTTCTTATCCCTGTGTTCCCGGGCAACAACTGTGAGTACGATTCCGCAAAAGCTATGGCCGATGCAGGTCTTGAGCCTGAGATAGTTGTAGTCAGAAACATGACAAAGCAGGATATCGCCGAGTCTGTAAACGAGGTTGCAAAGCACATCGAAGAGTCACAGCTTATCTTTATCCCGGGCGGTTTCTCAGGCGGAGATGAGCCGGATGGTTCCGCCAAGTTCATTACCTCTTTCTTCAGAAATGAGGCAGTAAAGACAGCTACCATGGATATGCTCACAAAGCGTGACGGTCTCATGCTTGGTATCTGTAACGGTTTCCAGGCACTTATAAAGCTTGGTCTCGTACCGTTTGGTGAGATAAGAGATACAGATGAGCATTGTCCTACTCTTACCTTCAATACAATAAGCCGTCACCAGTCAAAGATCGTTAATGTAAGAGTCGCTTCCAATATGTCTCCATGGCTTTCTGATTCTGAACCGGGCGACATCTACAGTGTGCCGGTTTCACATGGCGAGGGACGCTTCATTTGTGAGCCGGAGCTTTTCAAGAAGCTTGTTGAGAACGGTCAGATCGCAACTCAGTATGTGGATCTCGATGGTCACCCGACTATGGATATCCAGTTCAATCCTAACGGTTCCTACTATGCGGTTGAGGGTATCACCTCACCTGATGGAAGAGTACTCGGTAAGATGGGTCATGCTGAGAGATGGGGACACAGCCTCTACAAGAATGTTCCCGGAAATTACGATATGGGTCTTTTCAAGGCTGCTAAGGAATATTTCGAGTAATATACGGACGCCGGAGCCGGAGGGCTCCGGCTGAATTGTTGTACCCCCTCGATTATTTTATTAAATAATAGGAATACTACTTCCAATATTTCTAAAGCTGTGTATAATAGGCTCTCGTAGTTGCAATATTTCAAATTCTTGATATAATTGTATGTAGTAATAAAAACTACATCACGTAGAGTCAATATCTCAGTCGGATATATTATTCGTCTGCAGATCATATATAAAAGTGAAAATCAGCTTTTATGGAGGAGGTATTTATGTTTACGAAGGGAAATTCTTTACTGCTTAAGATCAAGGATCCGGGCAGTTTCTTTACACATTATGTTGCAATGATTCTTTCCATAATTGCTGCAATTCCGCTTTTTTACAGGGTGGCACAGCATCCGAGTCCGGAGCGCATACTTGCTTTCGGTATTTTTGCATTGAGCATTGTTCTTCTTTATGCCGCAAGCTCTACCTATCATCTTATAGATATATCACCGAAGGTTAATGACACCCTGAAGAAGATTGACCATATGATGATCTATATGCTTATTGCCGGAAGCTATACTCCAATCTGTGCCATAGCTCTCGGGGACAGGACGGGCTGGCTGCTGCTTCTGGTTGTATGGATTTTGTCAGCAATAGGTATGGCCGTAAACATTATCTATATCCATACTCCTAAGTGGCTCAATGCTCTCATTTATATCGCTCTCGGCTGGTTATGTGTCACTGCCATCATGAAGATAAGGGCTTCTCTTACGGATGCTGAGTTTTCTCTGCTTTTCTGGGGAGGCGTGATCTACACCATCGGCGGCATCATATATGCACTTAAGCTTCCTGTATTTGAGCGATTCCCTAAGTATTTCAGAAATCATGAGATATTCCACTGTTTTGTCATCGCAGGTTCCATGTGTCACTACGGCGTGATGATCCTGCTGGCAGGCTGAATCCATATAATTCTGCTCCATGCACTCTACGGTGCATGGAGTTTTTTTGTTCTTCATAACAGTTCAGTCGGTGGGCCAGGGGGACGGGGTTGGTGGTCCACCGACTGAACTGTTACTGTTCTTCTGAGGTTTCCACGAAATAGTTCAGCGGCTGAATTTTTACGTGGAAGGGGTTTTTTGACAAACTTTTTGAAATCTCTATGAAAACCGCATTAACCTATGATATATTTAAAAAACATATGGACGTATTGATGTCTATTTATTTCCAGATAAATGGGGGACTAAAATGAAACAGAACAATATGATCGCTCTTGGAGTTATCGCTGTTGGTATCGTTGCGGCAGCGGTTACAGGTATGCAGTCAAAGGATCTCGGAACCTCAAGCAGTGCTCCGAAAAGCAAGATTCCTTCAGATGCTGTCACTGTAGAAGGTGTAGCTCAGGGCATGGACGGGGACGTAAAGGTTGAGCTTATCCTTACTAAGGATAAGATTTATTCCATCAATGTTACAGAACAGAACGAGACACCAAATATCGGTACACTTGCAGTTGACCAGCTTCCTGCAAGCATCTTTGAGGCAAACAGCATTGACGTTGATGCAGTAACAGGTGCCACCGTTACATCAACAGCTATTAAGAATGCTACAGTTGAGGCCATCAAGGCTGCAGGATTTGATCCGACAGCTTTCGGTTATGTAGAGAAGGAGACTGTAGAAGTTAATCTTGCAGATATCCCTGCTGACGCAGTTACAGCTTCCGGTGAAGCTCAGGGTCTTGGAGGTCCTGTAACTGTTGAGATCACAGCTACTGCCGATAAGATCTACAACGTTGTTGCCATAGGCGAAAATGAGACTCCTAACATCGGAACCATGGCTCTCGAGCAGCTTCCGGGAGAGATCATTACAAAGAATACAATTGATGTTGACGCGGTTTCAGGTGCTACCATTACATCCGATGCCATCAAGGAAGCTGCAAAGAAGGCTCTTGAGAGTGCAGGTTTTGATGTATCTAAGTTTGGTGCCGGTTCTGATGCAAAGGATACTCCTGCCGAGACCAAGGAGACTGAAGCTGAAACCACAAGTGCCGCAGCCGAGAAAAAAGACATTCCTGCCGATGCAGTAACTGTTACAGGCGAGGCTCAGGGTCTTGGCGGCCCTGTAACTGTTGAAATCACAGCTACTGCAGACAAGATTTACGATCTTGTTGCAAAGGGAGAAAACGAGACACCAAATATCGGTACCAAGGCTCTTGAAGAGCTTCCGGGAAAGATCATTTCTGCAAACAGCCTTGATGTTGATGCCATTTCAGGCGCTACCATCACATCTGATGCCATCAAGGAAGCTGCAAAGAAGGCCCTTGAAAGCGCAGGCTTAGATCCATCCGTATTTGTAAAATAATATGTAGCCGTCCGATATTCATATCGGACGGTTTTTTATGCATACACCTTTTTCAGCTTACCGTTTTATCACCTCATCTATAAACGCACTTTTTCACCGTTTATTTCCCACATACAAATGCACATCTAATTGGCTCTGTATTTTTCACAAATCGCGGATTCCTTCCGCGATTTTATATTTTTTAAAAATTATTTCTTCACAGTCTTCGATATATGTCATAAAATTATATAGAAATTACAGCATTATTCATTATCGTAATTCACAATTTTTATTTAATTTGTGACCCATTAACTTCATTTCCTGTGAATTAGGATGAAGAGCCTAAGGATAACATCGGAAACCTGATATGCCGCATAAAACTATATTTGACAACCCGATTATCCAAATCAGAAACGAGGACATTATATGACCGATCAGGAAATACTGGATCTATATTTTTCAAGATCAGAATCTGCAATAACCGAAACCGCAGCAAAGTATGGCAGCTACTGTACCTACATAGCCATGAATATTCTTTACAACAGAGAGGACAGTGAGGAATGTGTAAATGACACCTGGCTGAATACATGGAATGCCATACCACCCAGGCGGCCTTCTGTTCTCAGAACTTTCCTGGGAAAGATAACGAGGAATCTGGCATTGAACATTTACGAAAAACAAACTGCCGCAAAGCGCGGAAATGGTGAAACCGCAGCCGTTCTGGAAGAGCTTTCAGAGTGTCTTGCCGACACGAAAGCCTCACGACCTGAGGATATTCCTGAGAAGATAACATTAACCGACTGTATCAACCGGTTTCTGGAAAACCAAAAACCTGATCAAAGAAAAATCTTCGTCAGAAGATACTGGTATATGTCTCCCGTGAACGAAATAGCAGAAGAGTACGGCTTCAGCGAAAGCAAGGTGAAAATGACTCTCAGCCGCATGAGAGCCGCACTTCTTACAGAACTTGAAAGTGAGGGGATATCGCTATGAAAAAGGGAACAGAACTGTTAAAAGCCATCGGTGATATCGATGAGAAATATATACTTGAAGCCATGCCGAAGGCTTCGGACAAAATACAGTCAGATGCCAATGTCTCTGCCGCATCCGGATCTGAACTATCTTCAGTCACCTCCTCCGGCAGGGAAAGGGATCAGGAGTCCCCGAATGAAAGCCATGCCGGAGTCTCTTCATCAAAAGACATGTCAGTTGAGAAACGCTCCGCTGCAGAAAATGGAAACGACAAAGTGATACATATAACAAATAAACGGTATTATAAACCCATCGGTACCATTGCAGCCGCCCTCATCATCGTTCTGGGATTCAGTGCCTATATGACAATCTTCAACGGAAACAAGGAAACATTGGCACCCCAGGCTGTTATGCAGGATACAGCTTCTGCAGAAGCAATTTCAGGCACCGGCGTTTCAGAAGATACCGTATCCGAAGAAAATGCTGCAAAGAATTCGGCAAGATCCGGGGTAGCCGGAGAAGCTTCCAATGAAAACACGGCAAGGGATGCATTAAAAACCGAAGGAGTGGGTGAAGCTTCCGGGGAAAAGAAATCTGTTATGACTATGATTGCAAACCCATGGCTCGACAGCAGCACCCTGTCTGAGGCAGAAAAAGATGCCGGATTTGATATCACAATACCGGAAAGCTTTTTGGACAGTAAGCCTGAAAGCTTCAGATCCATGACAGACGATATGCTGGAAATAATTTACCGCGATACAGCATCCCTCGAAGTCTTCCGTGTACGTAAATCCAATGCTGCAGGCGAAGATATCAGCGGCGATTACAACAGCTATGATAACGAGAGAACTGTCAGCATAGACGGCACAGAGGTGACTCTCAAGGGCACAGGTGACAATGTTTATGTCGCCACCTGGACAAAGAACGGTTACAGCTACGCCATAGACATTGACAGTGAACAAACTATTGAAGATTCAGAAATCCTGAAACTTATAAATCAGATTTCATAAAAGCTTTCAAAAGGAGGAAGTCATGAAAAAAAGCTCTATCAAATTAACCCGTAAAAAGATAACAGCCATTGCTGCTGCATTTGTCTTATCAGCCATGACACTGGTGGCCTGCGGACACAGTTCTTCCGCAAGCAGCGACAGTATAAAAAGTTCCGGCTCTAACTATATGGCAGAAGCCGGCATGCCAATGGAAGATGCTGCTGTAGGTTCAGGTATGTTTGCAGCACGGTCAGCCGCAAAAAACAGCGCAGATATGTCTATGGCGCCGGAAATGGAAGCAGCAGAAATGACTGCCGAAACCGCTGCTGCAGGAGACTCTTCCAATTCGGATGTAGCTACAGAGCAGATCCCTGATGATCGTAAACTCATAAGAACTGTAAACCTCTCTTTTGAGACAACAGATTTTGACACTTTTGTAAGAGACATCCAGAACAGAACTACTGAGCTTGGAGGTTACATAGAATCCAGTGACATTAACGGAAACGAAAAAACAAGTTCAAACCGTTATGCATACTTTACACTGCGTATTCCTAAGCCTCAGGTAGATGCCTTTTTGGATTTTGCCGAAGGAAGCGCCAACCTCACAAGAAAATACGAGAATACTCAGGACATAACATTAAAATATCATGACACGGAATCCAGAAAGAAAGCCCTGAAGGAAGAGTACGACCGACTTCTGGAGCTCTTGGCTCAGGCTGAATCAGTAGATGCCATCATCACCATCGAGGCACGCTTATCAGATATCAGATACGAGCTTGACAACTATGAGTCCGACCTTCGCTCCTATGACAATCAGGTGGATTATTCAACCGTAACCGTAGATGTTACCGAAAAATCTGTTTACACACCTACACCGAAGACCACCTTCTGGGGACGTGTATCAGCAAATCTTGAATCAAATATAGAAGAGCTTGCCGAAGCAGTTACAGATTTCCTTGTATGGTTCATTTCAAGCCTTCCTATATTCCTGTTCCTTGCCTTTGTAGCCGGAATCGTTTTGTTCATCGTGATCAGCATCGTGAAACTCCACAGCAAAAAAGCCGCAAAGAAAGCCGCTAAGATGGCCGGAATTCAAACTGCTGGAGCTCCAACCGCTGACGCCAAAAATGATTCATCTGCTCCAAAGGAGCCGGAGAAAAAAGAAGCCGAAGAAAAATCAGAAAACAAAAAATAAGTAACGGAAGAAAATGCAAGGGATAGCTCCCTTGCATTTTCTGTGCCATTTATGCTATAGTACCAACAAACTTGGGACCACGCAGAGGAACAGCGTCTCAGGTTAGCGCCAGGACCGTAATTGGTCGACGAGGATGACAGTTATCGAAAGACTCGGCGGATGCTGTCACGGATTTGTGAATCGAAAGAGAAAAAAGAAAAAGCGGAATCAAAACCGTAACAGAGATTTTCTCACTCACTGATGAACTGATGAAAGAGTTGTATAACAGACTTGTGCCATTGCCGCAGTAATCATTTTTATTTCAGAAAAGGCAGGTTAAGTCTTGTTTCGTGATGATGTCATGGCAAAAACATTGGCCTGAACATCACCACCGGTTTTTGTATGAATGAAACTCTTCATCCCGTATGTTTTATCAGAGAGGAGATTTTTTTATGTGTGGAATAGTTGGTTTTGTAGGAAATAAGCAGGCAGCACCTATACTTTTGGACGGACTCAGCAAACTTGAGTACAGAGGTTATGATTCAGCGGGAATCGCCGTAAGAAACGAAAAAACCGAAATAAAGGTAGTAAAGGCCAAGGGCCGTCTCAAAAATCTTTCGGAAAAGACAGATGACGGAAAAGCTCTGAAGGGTGAGTGCGGAATCGGTCATACAAGATGGGCTACCCACGGTGAGCCAAGTGAGACCAATGCTCACCCCCATGTCAGCTTCCATAAGCAGGTAGTTGCCGTTCACAACGGTATCATCGAAAACTTCCAGGAAATAAAGGATAAGCTTCTGAAAAAAGGGTATGTATTCTACTCTGAGACAGATACAGAGGTAGCCGTAAACCTGGTTGATTACTATTATCAGAAATACGGTCAGGGCCCCATCGATGCCATATCCCGTGCCATGGTCCGTATCCGCGGATCCTATGCACTTGAGTTTATGTTTACAGACTATCCCGGAGAGGTCTATGTTGCCCGTAAGGATGCCCCTATGATCATCGGTATCCAGGATGGATCAACCTATATCGCATCTGATGTTCCTGCCATCCTCAAGTACTGCAGAAATGTTTATTACATTGACAATCAGGAAATCGCAAAGCTTACAGCCGGAACCGCAGAGTTCTTCAGTCTCGATCAGGAGCCTGTAACAAAGGAACTGGTTGAGATCAAGATGGATGCACAGGCAGCAGAGAAGGGCGGCTTTGAGCACTTCATGATGAAGGAAATACATGAACAGCCGAAGTCGGTTCGTGACACCATCAACTCTGTTGTAAAGGACGGCAGGATCGATCTCAGCGGCGTTGGTCTCAGTGAAGCTGAGATCAAAAACATTTCCCAGATTTACATCGTTGCCTGCGGCTCAGCATATCATGTCGGAGTAGTATGCCAGTACGTTCTGGAAGGACTTGCACGTATACCCGTCCGCGTAGAGCTTGCTTCCGAGTTCCGTTACCGTAATCCTATCCTTGATCCTAACGGTCTGGTTATCATTATCAGCCAGTCAGGAGAAACCGCAGACTCACTTGCGGCTCTCCGTGAAGCAAAAGAGAGAGGCGTTAAGACTTTGGGAATCGTTAATGTTATCGGTTCTTCCATTGCCCGTGAAGCCGACAATGTGTTCTATACCTTAGCAGGTCCTGAAATCGCGGTTGCCACCACAAAGGCATATTCAACACAGCTCATTGCAGGTTACACTCTTGCGGTTGAATTTGCAAAGGTACGTGGGGAGATCGACGCAGAACGTTATTCAGCACTTATCTCCGAGATGGAAGCATTACCGCAGAAGATAGAAGATATCCTCAAGGACAAAGAGCGTATCCAGTGGTTTGCCGCCAAGCAGGCCAATGCTCAGGACGTTTTCTTCATCGGAAGAGGAATCGACTATGCCATCGGTCTCGAGGGTTCACTGAAGCTTAAGGAAATAAGCTATATCCACTCAGAAGCCTATGCTGCAGGAGAACTTAAGCACGGAACCATTTCTCTTATTGAAAAAGGCATCCTGGTTGTAGGTATACTGTCACAGCCTGAGCTTTTTGAGAAAACTGTTTCCAATATGGTTGAAGTCAAGGCCAGAGGAGGATATCTCATGGGACTTACCACCTACGGAAATTACAATATTGAGGATACTGCTGATTTCACGGTTTATGTTCCAAGAACAGATCCTTACTTTGCAACCTCACTTTCCGTTATACCATTACAGCTTCTTGCATATTATGTGAGCGTTGCCAAGGGTCTTGATGTTGACAAGCCAAGAAACCTTGCAAAATCAGTCACTGTAGAATAATATTTTCAGAACCGCACCGGGGATCGAACTCCCCGGTGCGGTTTTCTTTTTTCATTCAGGAACCAAATAACGTAATTCACCGCATCAAAACTCTTTGTGGATTTTGCAATAGGTCAAACCTATAACGAAACATAGAAAATGTGGATTAGACACCGTTTTTTCACGATGCTAAGATTTTCCCAAGCTTGATACAGCCAAATGCCACATTAATAAGGAGTCCACAGTGATCGAATTAACAAAAATCGTAAAAACCTTTCAGGCTGGAGCCAAGCAGGTCGATGCGGTAAAAGATGTCACACTCACAATAGAAGACGGTGAAATATTCGGGATCATCGGATTCTCCGGTGCCGGCAAGTCGACTCTGGTCCGATGTATAAACCTGCTTGGAAAACCAAACTCCGGAAGTGTAAAGATAGACGGAACTGATCTGATGACACTTTCACCTAAAGATCTCAGGGAAGAACGAAAAAAAATCGGAATGATCTTTCAGCACTTCAATCTGATGCCCTCCCGTACGGTTTTTGGTAATGTAGCTTTCCCCCTAAAGGGCAGCGGACTCACAAAGCAGGAAATAAAAGATAAAGTCAGGAAGCTTCTTTCCATGGTCGATCTTGCAGACAAAGAGAATGCTTATCCTTCCGAACTTTCCGGAGGACAAAAGCAGAGAGTAGCCATCGCACGTGCTTTAGCCAACGATCCCAAGATCCTTCTCTCGGATGAGGCAACGTCAGCATTGGACCCTCAGACCACCGGCTCCATCCTTCGTCTTTTAAAGAAATTAAACAAAGAGCTGGGTATAACCATAGTAGTCATCACCCACGAAATGGAAGTTATCAAAGAAATCTGCAACCGCGTAGCTGTAATGGAAGATGGTGAAGTTGTGGAATCCGGTGATGTTTTCGATATATTTGCAGATCCTAAGCATCCTTTGACAAAAAACTTTATCAAAACAACTTCAAATCTCGCAAAGATCGATCAGATGGTAGAGGATAATGTTCCGGGCGTCACTCCTGAGCAGGGTGAAGTTCTTGCAAAGCTTTCATATCGTCAGAAGGACGTAGCTGAACCTCTTATCTCAACAGCCGCAAAACAGTTTGACTTAAATATCAATATCGTTCTTGCAGATGTAGAAATAATCGGTGGCTCGCCTATAGGCGGAACAGTAGTCATACTTCATGGCGAGTCAGATCTCATCGATGACGCCATAAAGTATTTCAGAGCTAAAAATGTTGGAGTGGAGGTGATAAAAGATGCAAGAAATCCTTTCTGAGATCTTCCCAAATCTTATAAGCAAATGGCCGGATTTCATTAAGTCGATCCACGACACCCTCATCATGGTGCTATGGTCAGGCAGTGTGGGATTTGTCTTCGGCATCACATTCGGCATAACTCTTACAGTTACAAAACCGGGAGGAATCCTGGAAAACAGACCCTTGTTTCAGATTCTTGATAAGGTAACAAATCTTTTCCGGTCTATACCTTTTATCATACTTCTCACAGCGGTCATGCCATTAACCCGACTCATCATGGGAACGGCTATCGGTGTACAGGGCGCTATAGTTCCTCTGGTTTTGGGATCGGTTCCTTTCTTCACAAGACAGGTGCAGTCAGCATTGGCCCAAACAGATGAAGGTCTGGTGGAAGCCGCAGAGTCCATGGGCTGCAGTCCCTGGGAGATCATCACAAGGGTATATCTGAGAGAGAGTATCGGACCTCTTGCAAGAGCAACTACCATAACCGCCATCAGTCTTTTGGGGCTTACAGCCATGGCCGGTGCGGTTGGCGCAGGTGGTCTCGGTGATTTCGCGATAAGGTACGGTCACGACAGAAACATGCAGGACATCACCTGGGCAACAGTTATAGTTCTTGTCCTGGCAGTAAGTATAGTTCAGATAACCGGCGACAAAATCGCAAAAAAGAGCACACATTGATATGTGATACATATCTTACAAATACGAGGAGGATAATTATGAAAAAATCAATTTATGCAGCATTACTGGCAACATCATTTTTAGTAGGATGCGCGTCGGCAGAGACACCGGTTGCAGAAACACCGACAGAAGCAGCAACCACTCAGGCAGAGACTACAGAAGCCTCAGGTGAAACTGAAGCTGCCAATGACGAAAAGGCAGACTTTAAAAATGATCCTATCGATCTCAAGATCGGTGTTGTCGGTTCAGTATATGATGAACTCTGGGCACCGGCAGTTGATTCCCTGAAAGACGAGGGCATCAATCTGGAGGTCGTTCAGTTCACAGATTATGTAACCCCTAACAATGCTCTCGCCAACGGCGAAATAGATCTCAACGCTTTCCAGCATCAGATTTATCTTGCAAAAGAAATAGAGCAGTATGACTACAAGATCCAGGCAATAGGAAACACTTTCATCATTCCTTTAAATGTATATTCAGACAAGATCAAGAGTATTGATGAATTAAAGGACGGAGATACCATTGCTGTTCCAAACGATCTCACAAACGAGGGTCGTGCCCTTAAGGTTCTCGCAGCAGCAGGCGTGATAACATTGAAAGACAATGACAACTTCAATCCGACACTTGATGACATCGAAGAAAACCCTAAGAACATCACCATCCAGGAACTTGCAGCCAACACTATCCCGTCAACATTGCCAGACGTTACCGCAGCTGTTGTAAACGGAAACTATGCACTTGATTTCGGTCTCAAGACAGAGGATGCAGTTTATAAGGACAGTGTTCTCGACGAAGAGAAGTACTGGAATCTCATTGCAGCAAGAACAGAAGATTTAAACGACCCGAGACTTGCAGCCGCATATGACGAAGTTGTCAAAGCTTTCCAGTCAGATGCAACAAAGAAAGTATTTGATGAGACCTATGGCGGATATTTCATCAACGTAGGATGGGATCAGGATCTTCTCGCAGATTACAAATAAAGTAACAGTTCGGCCGGTGGACTTTACCAAATAAATAAATTCACCGCAAAGATAAGTAAGCGTCAAATGTTTTTGACGCTTACATAATGCTGTTTAGGAGAGTATCAATGAAACCACTATCAACAAGGACCTCACATTTTACGGATTCCGTGATCCGCAGGATGACCAGAATTTCAAACAAGTACAATGCTGTGAACCTGTCACAGGGTTTTCCTGATTTCGAACCTCCAAAAGAGATTCTTGACCGGTTAAAGCAGGTTGCAGACGAAGACTTTCATCAGTATTCCATAACCTGGGGCGCACAGAACACGAGAGAAGCCTTGGCGGAGAAGCAATCTCATTATATGAACATCCCTATCGATCCCAACACGGAAGTCGTTATAACATGTGGCGGAACCGAGGCTATGATGGCCGCCATGATGACCATCTGTAATCCGGGAGACAAGGTAGCGATATTTTCACCATTTTATGAGAATTACGGAGCGGATACCATCCTCTCGGGAGCTGAACCCATTTACATCCCTCTGGTTCCCCCTGATTTCAGCTTTGATCCCAATGTCCTTGAGCAGGCATTTAAGAATGGCGCAAAAGCACTTGTTCTGTGTAATCCATCAAACCCGTCCGGTAAGGTCTTCGCTCTGGAAGAAATGGAAATCATCGCTGATATCATTAAGCGTTATGACGCGTATGTTGTAACTGATGAAGTATATGAGCACATCATTTACGCCCCTCATAAGATGGTCTATATGGCATCCCTCCCCGGAATGAAAGAACGTACCATTTCAACGGGTTCACTGTCAAAAACCTACTCCATCACAGGCTGGAGACTCGGATACACCATCGCACCTCCGGAGATAACCGATCGGATCAGAAAGGTACACGATTTTCTGACTGTAGGTGCAGCAGCGCCTTTACAGGAAGCGATCGTTACAGGATTACGTTTCCCGCAAAAATACTATGATGATCTTCTGGAAAAGTATACACATAAACGGGAGTTGTTCTGTGACGGATTATCTCAGGCAGGGCTCACATTCAGAAAGCCGCAGGGTGCTTACTATGTGATGGTTGATATCTCCGAGTGGGGATACGAGAGTGACCTTGATTTTTGTTATGACCTGGCAGAAAAGGTTGGCGTAGGCGCCGTACCGGGTTCGAGCTTTTTTCACGAACCGGTAAATCATCTGATACGTTTCCATTTTGCCAAAAAAGATGAAACCCTCAGAGATGCGCTGTCAAGGCTTCAGGATATACACAGAAAGATGAAACGATAAATATAGCAAACATTATTGTCACCGTATAATTTTATATTCACGGTGACATTTGATGATGGGGGTAATTATGGATAATTTGAAAATCGGGATCATAGGTTTAGGGCATGTGGGTGCGCATGTTCTGTATACATTGGCACTGCAGGGACTGGGGAATGATTTTGTTCTGGTGGATCTTGAAGATAATCTGCGTAAGGTACAGTCCGAACGTCAGGATGTACTGGACAGCACAGAGTTTCTGCCGCACCCTGTGAAGATAGAGACCGGAAGCATTGAAGATCTGGCCGACAGAGACATCATCATAAACTCTGTGGGAAACATACTTATGCTTAAGGGAACCCATACGAGACTCACTGAGATGGAGTTCAATATCAAAGCCATACACACTTATGCGGATCGCCTCAAAAAAAGTGGTTTCAAGGGCATACTAATCAATATTTCCAACCCCTGTGATGTTATCACAAAATGGCTCAGTGAACTTTTGGATCTCCCTAAGGGTCATGTATTCGGAACCGGCACAGGTCTGGATACCGCCAGACTGAAGCTGCGTCTTCAGCAAAAAACCGGTATAGACGCAGGAAGTATCTCTGCATATATGCTGGGTGAACACGGAAACGAGCAGTTCACTCCCTGGAGCACTGTCAACTTTAACGGTATCCCCTTGTCCGTAAAAGCTCAGAATGATGAAAGATTCCTCTTTGACCTGAATGAAATGGAAAAGAGTGCAAGAGAAGGCGGCTGGACCACCTATAACGGTAAATTCTGTACAGAATACGCAATAGCTCTGACAGCTGCAAGACTGGTGGATATAGTAAAAAATGACAAACACAGCATCGTACCGGTAAGCGTTGCCCTTAACGGTGAGTACGGAGAGAGCGGTCTTTTTGCCGGAGTACCGGCTATCATCGGCCGTAACGGTGTGGAGGAGGTCATAGAACTTCCTCTTACAGACGAAGAACTGCAGAGATTCCACAAGTGCTGTGACGGAATCAGGGCCAATATTCTTGAGTCAAAAAGAATCTATGAATCAGCATTAACATAAAAATTACTCCATGACAACAGGAAGGGTAACTTCATGATTGATATAGCAAACGACCTTAGGGGCCCTGCCCGTATTTTAAACAACAATAAATCCTATGTCTTAAATTAAGTAAAAAAGGTATTCAGCCCCGATATTGTATACAATATCCCAATCATAAATAATTTCAGGTGTCAAGTATTGTGTTTTTGTATAAAGTGACAAAATTTTAACGATGTTTTTGTGTAAAATATGCACTATTTGAGGTACACTACTTGGTTTTTTATTGTTATGATTCTTTAATTTTGTTATATTATTTAAAGTCTATGAAATTATTTTTGGAGGTATACGAATATGGGTGTTACCACTTTTAAAGGTGGCGTCCATCCCTATGACGGCAAAGATCTCGCAAAAGATCAGGCTATAGTAGAGCTTAAGCCGCAGGGTGTTATGGTTTATCCGGTATCTCAGCACATAGGTGCTCCCGCAAAGCCGATAGTGGCAAAAGGGGACCATGTCCTTGTGGGACAGAAGTTAGCTGAGGCAGGCGGATTCGTTTCCAGCCCGGTCATCTGTTCAGTTTCAGGTACCGTAAAGGCAATCGAGAAACGACTCACAGCCGGTGGAGCCGTAGTGGATGCTATCGTCGTTGACAACGACCAGAATTATGAAGCTATTGAAGGTTTCGGTCAGGCAAGAGACTATACAAAGTTAAGCCGTGATGAGATCGTCAACATCGTCAAGGAGGCTGGTATCGTTGGTCTTGGAGGTGCCGGATTCCCGACATCAGTTAAACTCATGCCCAAAAACATTGACAAGATTGATTATTTCCTTGTTAATGCCGCAGAGTGTGAGCCATATCTTACATCTGATTACAGAGATATGATGGAGACTCCTGAGAAAATCATCGGTGGTCTCAAGGTCATCCTCTCTATTTTCCCTAACGCAAAAGGTGTTATCTGTGTAGAAGACAACAAGCCTGATGCCATCAAGCTTCTTTCCGAGAAGGCACAGGGCGAGTCGAACATAGAGGTTGCAGCTCTTCAGACAAAGTACCCTCAGGGTGGTGAGCGTCAGCTTATCTATGCTGTAACAGGCAGAAAGATCAACTCCTCCATGCTTCCTGCAGATGCAGGCTGCGTAGTTGACAATGCAGACACCGTAGTTGCTATCTATGAAGCTGTATGCGAGTCAAAGCCTCTCGTCAGAAAGATCGTAACTGTTACAGGCGATGCAGTGGCAAAGCCGGGTAACTTTAAAGTACCTCTCGGTATGAACTACCAGGAGATCATCGATCAGGCAGGCGGATTCAAGGCAGATCCCGAAAAAATCATCTGCGGCGGTCCCATGATGGGTATCCCTCTTTTCAAGCTCGATATCCCGGTTGCCAAGAATTCATCATCAATTCTTGCACTGCTTCATGATCCTGTATCTTCAGAGCCCACAACAGCATGTATCAACTGTGGACGCTGCGTTGAAGCATGTCCCGAGAACCTCGTTCCCACCATGCTTATGAAAGCAGGTCTCAGCAAGGATACATCAAAGTTCGCAGAGCTTTACGGTATGGAGTGTATTGAGTGCGGCTGCTGTTCATATGTATGCCCTGCCAAGAGACCTCTTACCCAGGCTTTCAAACAGATGAAGCGCCTTGTCAATGCAGAGAAGAGAGCTGCTGCCGCAAAGGCAAAGGCTGAAGCCGAAGCAAAGGCAAAAGAAGAAACAAAATCTACTGAGGAGGTGAAGAAATGAATAAGATGTTGAATCTTTCCTCAAATCCTCACATTCGTGATGAAGTTACCACTTCCGAGATCATGCGTGATGTTGTTATCGCCATGATTCCTACAACTCTCTACGGTATCATACAGTGGGGGTTCAATGCAGCACTTGTAGTCATCCTGACAGTAGCTTTTGCAGTTCTTTCAGAGTATGCCTATGAGAAATTCATGAAGATGTCCATCACAGTAGGTGACTGGTCAGCTGCGGTAACAGGACTTATACTTGCACTTAACTGCCCGCCGGATATCCCTGTATGGATTCCCTGCGTAGGTGCTGTTTTCGCCATCATCGTTATCAAGATGCTTTACGGCGGACTCGGAAAGAACTGGATGAACCCCGCACTTGGTGCAAGATGCTTCCTTCTTATTTCTTTCGCAGGAAAGATGACGGGTTGGACAGTAGTAGGACCGGACGCCATGTCAGGTGCAACACCGCTTGCTTTTATGAAGGCCGGCGGAGATATGGCCAAGGTAGACCTTATGAACCTTTTCCTTGGACGCATACCGGGAACAATCGGTGAGGTTTCAAAGCTCTGCCTGCTTATCGGTGCAGCTTACCTTATCATTAAGAAGGTAATATCTCCGAAGATCCCTTGCATCTACATCGCAACAGTAGCAGTATTCACACTGCTTTTCGGCGGTCACGGATTTGATATCAACTATGTCCTGTGCGAGATCCTTGGCGGTGGACTTATCTTCGGTGCCTTCTTCATGGCAACTGATTATGTTACATCACCTATCACTCCGAAGGGACAGATTGTTTACGCAATCATCCTTGGTGTCATGACAGGACTTTTCCGTCTGTTCGGTGGTTCTGCAGAGGGCGTTTCCTATGCGATCATCCTTACAAACATTATCGTTCCTGTTATAAACCTTAAGACTATTCCAAAGGCATTCGGAAGGGAGGATGAGAAGTAATGAAGAAAGAATCTTTTGTAAAAGACGCCCTCATCCTTACAGCCATCACTCTTGTATCCGGATTACTTCTCGGAGCAGTTTACGGCATGACCAAGGATCAGATTGATTCCATCAAGAATGCTTCCACCATCGCTTCATATCAGGCGGTTATGGCAGCAGAATCCTATGATGATGAGACATACGCAGAAACCCTGGAAACAGCAAAGGCTGAAGGAACCGTATCCGCAGACAACGGTGGAGCAGAGCTCCTTTCCATAGTTGCCGCAAAGGACGCTTCAGGCACTGAGATCGGATACATTGTAAAGGCTCAGGCTGCAGGTTACGGCGGAAACTGTGTAGTTGTTATCGGTGTTGACAGTGACTTAAAGATCACAGGCATTTCCTTCCCTGAAACACTCCCTGAGACTGCAGGTCTCGGACAGAGAGCTCTTGAACCTCAGTTCTACGAGCAGTTTGCAGGCAAGGGCACAAACTTGAGTGTTAAGAAGGGCGGCGGAGCAGGAGAGAGCGAGATCGATGCCATCTCCGGTGCAACCATGACTTCTACAGCAGTTGTTAACTCAACCAATGCCGCAACTGAGTTTGTACAGAAATACATCGTAAAGTGAAGGAGGTCGTGATAAATGAATAATAAATATCTTGAAAGAATTTATAACGGCATTATCAAGGAGAATCCTACCTTCATCCTTATGCTTGGTATGTGTCCCACACTTGCTACAACAACAAGTGCGTTCAATGCCATCGGTATGGGTCTTTCCACTACCGCCGTTCTTATGTTTTCAAACATGGTGATCTCCGGACTCAGAAATATCATTCCTAACAGAGTGAGACTTCCGGGCGAGATCGTAGTTATAGCATCTCTCGTTACCATCGTACAGCTTCTCATGCAGGCATATACACCTGCTGTATACGAGGCGCTGGGAATCTATATCCCACTTATCGTAGTTAACTGTATCATTCTTGGTAGAGCAGAGGCATATGCACTTTTCAATACTCCTGTCCTTTCCTTCTGTGACGGTCTCGGCATGGGTATCGGATTTACACTTGCGTTGACAGTTCTCGGTTCAGTTCGTGAGCTCATCGGAAAGGGTGCCATCTTCGGATTCCAGCTTATCCCTGAGGAGTTCAGCATCGGTATATTTGCTCTTGCTCCCGGTGCGTTCATCGTGCTTGCTTTCCTTGCAGCCATCCAGAACAAGCTCAAGCTTCCGTCAGCCACAAACGGCGGAGAAGAAGTTCCTGAGTTCGTTACTTCAGGTGATCTGCTTGGCGCATTTAATAAGATAGAAGAAGCTCCAGCTTCTGAAGTTAAGAAGGAGGCGTGAGCATGTTAGATCTGTTACTGATAGCAATTAAATATTCACTTGTATCAAACGTTGTACTGTCCCAGTTCCTCGGAATCTGTGCTTTCCTTGGTGTTTCAAAGAAGGTTGATTCTTCAAAGGGTATGGGCGCAGCCGTTATCTTCGTTATCGTGCTTGCATCCCTTGTTTCCCACGCCATCTACGTGGTATTCATGGCTGCATCATCACCTTTGTGCAAGGCTCTGGGTCTTAAGGATGGTCTTGAGTATCTCACAACCATCGTTTTCATCCTGGTTATCGCCGCACTGGTTCAGCTGGTTGAGATGTTTATGAAGAAGAACATGAAGGGTCTCTATGACGCTCTCGGTGTTTTTCTTCCGCTTATCACAACAAACTGTGCCGTTCTCGGTGTTGCACTGAATAACGTAACTTACGGATACAATTTCGTAGAATGTCTCGTATACGGTCTCGGTATCTCCATCGGATTTGCACTTGCTCTTATCCTTATGGCATTTATCAGAGAGAACGTTATCGAGGGCAATGACAGCATCCCGAAGTCATTCCAGGGATCACCTATCGTGCTCCTCACAGCCGGACTTATGGCTATAGCATTCTTCGGATTTGCCGGTCTTGTATAAGGAGGTAACGACGTGATAGTAACATTTATTTTGGTCGCTGCCGGACTTGTAGGTGCGACCGGACTTATCCTTGGCCTGTTCCTCGGAGTAGCCTCTGAGAAGTTCAAGGTAGAAGTTGATGAAACAGAAGCAAACGTAAGAGCAGCTCTTCCCGGCAACAACTGCGGTGCCTGCGGATTCCCCGGATGTGACGGTTGTGCAAAGGCTATCGCATCAGGCGAAGCTCCCGTAGATCAGTGTCCTGTAGGTGGTCCTGCTGTTGCAGCAAAAATTGCTGCGATTATGGGTACAAACGCATCAGGCGAACAGGCTGATAAGAAGGTTGCTTACGTAAGATGCCAGGGTGACTGTGATAAGGCAAAACAGGCTTACCACTACACCGGAATAGCAGACTGCCGTGACCTCGCTGTTGTACCTAACGGTTCAGAAAAAGAGTGTCCTTACAGCTGCTGCGGATACGGAACCTGTGTTAAGGCTTGTAAATTTGATGCCATCCACATCGTAAACGGAGTGGCAAAGGTTGATAAGGAAAAGTGTGTTGCCTGCGGAGCCTGCGTTAAGGCATGTCCAAAGAACATCATCGCTATCGTTCCTTATAAGAAGAAGCACATCGTTTCCTGCCAGAATCATCTCAAGGGCAAGCAGGTTAAGGATTCCTGCTCCATCGGATGTATCGCCTGCGGAATGTGCGAAAAGAATTGTCCTTTCGATGCAATTCATGTCATCGATGGTCTTGCAGTTATGAATGACAAGTGTAAGGACTGTGGTATCTGTGCCCAGAAGTGTCCTACAGGTGCTATTACAGGCAAGCGTCCTGTTAAACCTGCCGCACCAAAGGCACCGGCTGCAGCTCCTGCCGCTTCAGAAGCCAAGGCTTCGGCACCCGCTCCGGCAGAAAAACCTGCAGAGCAGCCTAAAGATACAACATCTGCCAATGCCTGATAGAAAATAATTTCTATAGACCAAGATGGAAAAACCCCTCACCTCATAAGAGGTGAGGGGTTTTTCTGTTGCCCTCGTTCCTTTACCGATGTCTGCATCAGCATCAAACGTCACCTGCATAAAACATATTTACAGTTCCAAAAGTTAATTTCAGGAATCAATATACATTTTTCGGTAAATTTATACGCATTTTATTAATTCAAACTCAACAGAATTATTGCCTTTGACGGAGAATTAGTGTAAAATTTAACATTGTATACATAGGAATTCCGAAATTTTTTTCTTCCATACTCATGTAATGCGTATCAAAAGTATTTGCCAACCATTCAGGATACGCAGCGATACACTCACACATCCATGCGTTTCTTCCCGGAAAACAACGAATGACAGGGTGTTTTATTTTTTACGGTGGAAAATTAATTATATTTTGGAAATTGCCGAAAATACGAAGGTAGAAAAGTTTTATCAAAAAGCATGTCGACTTTTTACTAGGAGGAAACTTATGGAATTACAGATTCAGGATTTGGTCACATCGATCCGTAAAGAGGGTATCGATGCTGCCAACACAGAGGCAGAATCTATCATTGCGGAAGCTAAGAAAAAGGCTGCTGCAATCGTTTCCGATGCCAAGGCAGAAGCAGCAAACGCCAAAGCCACAGCAGAGAAGGAAATCGGAATCATGAAAGAAAGTGCTTCTGTCAGTGCTGAGCAGGCGAAACGGGATGCTGTGCTTGCATTTAAGACAGAAGTCCAGACCGCATTTGAGAATATTCTCAAAAACGATGTAAAGAAGGCACTGACCGGAGAGTCTCTCGGGAAACTCATCCGCGCAGCGGTTACCGGCGAAGACGTATCCAAGTATACTGCCGAAGTAGCCGAAGTTTCAGATGCTTTAAAGAGCGAGCTTGCACAGGAGATCAAGGACGGCCTTGAGATCAAACCCACTAAGAACGTTAAAGCAGGTTTCCGTCTTGCGGCTAATGACGGATCCGGATATTTTGCATGTACCGAAGATGAAATTGCCGAGATGATGATGCCGTACTTCAGAAACCTTGAGATTTAAACGGAGGTAAAAGATGGCTGCATATTATTATCTGATATCAAGCCTGCCTGACCTCAAAAGTGACGGAGATATGCCTCTGAGCTACCAGGAATTCCTTGACATGTGTGAAACACAGGTAAGTGAATCCAATTACAAGCTTCTAAAGGATTTAACATTATCCTCCACAGATGGACCTCTTATCAAGGAGTGGAACCGGGTTTACGGATCTCTCACGAAAGAGCTTAACTATCAGCGAAGCATGAAGCTTGGAAAGACTTATCCGACACCCGAAACGAAGGATTTCATGACTGCCCAGGTTGTCAGCTCTGCTCTTGCAGCGAAGGATCCTCTCGAAGCAGAAAAGATCATGCTGGATTATGAATTCCAGCAGCTTGATGAACTGGTAGGATTACACATGTTCGACGATCACGTATTGTTCGGATATGCAGTAAAACTTAAATTACTGGAGCGTCAGGGCTGCTTTGATCACGATAAGGGCAGTACGGAATTCCGACAGCTACTTGGTGAGGTACAGCAGCGCGTTTACAATTTGTAATTAATATAAATTAATCGGGAGACTTATATGGAAACAGTAACAGGACATGTGACTGGCATCAATAGTAACATGGCGAATGTAAGCTTTGAAGGAGCTGTCCGCAAGAATGAAGTAGGTTATATTCTTGTAGGCGACAAGCGTCTGAAGGGCGAGGTTATTCGTATTACTAATGGCATAGCCAGTATGCAGATTTATGAGATGTCAAACGGCATCAAAGTTGGTGATCCGGTAGAATTCACCGGAGAGCTGATGAGCGTTGATCTGGGCCCGGGCATCCTGACACAGATTTACGACGGACTTCAGAACCCGCTTCCTGAACTTGCAGAGCAGTGTGGTTTCTTCTTACAGAGAGGTGTTTACCTTGACGCTATCCCTAACCGCGACTGGGAGTTCACTCCGGTAGCAAAGGTTGGTGATAATGTTGTTGCAGGTGACACCATCGGTACCGTTCCTGAGGGTATCTTCACCCACAAGATCATGGTTCCGTTTACATTACAGGGCGATGACTGGGTTGTTAAATCCATAAATGGTAAGGGTTCATACAATGTCCGCTCTACCATTTGCGTTATCTCAAATGGTGCAGGAGAGGAAAAAGAACTTTCCATGGTCATCACTCAGCCTATCAAACAGCCTATCAAGTGCTATGAAGAGAGATTAAGACCGGATGAACCGCTTATCATGAAGCTCCGCTGCGTGGATGCATTCCTTCCGGTAGCAAAGGGCGGAACCTTCTGTGTTCCCGGACCTTTCGGAGCCGGCAAAACCGTTCTTCAGCACATGGAAGCTAAAAACGGAGAAGCTGATATCGTTGTTATCGCAGCCTGCGGAGAGCGTGCAGGTGAGGTAGTTGAAGTACTTACAGAGTTCCCTGAGCTGGATGACCCACGTACAGGCCGTTCACTTATGGAAAGAACCATCATTATCTGTAACACTTCTTCAATGCCTGTTGCAGCGAGAGAAGCATCCTGCTACACAGCCGTAACAATCGCAGAGTATTACAGACAGATGGGACTTAATGTTCTCCTCCTTGCAGACTCAACTTCACGTTGGGCACAGGCCATGAGAGAGATGAGCGGACGTCTTGAGGAGATTCCGGGTGAGGAAGCTTTCCCTGCATACCTGGAGTCAACCATCGCTACCTTCTATGAGAGAGCCGGAAAGGTTCGTCTCAAGGATGGTTCTATCGGTTCCGTAACCATCGGTGGAACAGTATCACCTGCCGGCGGTAACTTTGAGGAACCTGTTACTCAGGCAACCCTTAAGGTTGTAGGTGCATTCCACGGACTTTCCCGTGAGAGATCCGATGCCCGTAAGTATCCGGCCATCCACCCGATGGATTCCTGGTCAAAGTATCCCGGAATCATCGAAATGGATCTCGTAGAAAAGGCAAGAGGAATCCTCCGCAGAAGTATCGAGATCAACCAGATGATGAAGGTTGTAGGTGAAGAAGGTACAACAGCAGAAGATTATATCACCTATCAGAAGGGTGAGCTTCTCGACGCGGTTTACCTGCAGCAGAACTCCTTCGATCCTATCGATGCAGCCTGCCCGCCTGAGAGACAGAAAATAGAGTTTGATGTCCTTTATGATTCATTGATGCAGAAATATGACCTCGAAGATAAAGACGAGATCCGTTCTTTCTTCAACCAGTTAAGACAGGAATTCCTTGATTGGCATGGAACTGTTTTTGAGACACCTGAGTTTGAAGCACAGAAGACCAAGATCACGGATTTATATAAATCGAAGGCATTAGCTTAGGAGGTCTTATGCAGAAAGTATATACAAAAATCGAGTCAATCGTCGGCAACGTTGTTACCGTCAAGGCCGAAGGAATCAAAAACGGTGACCTTGCTTTGGTTGGAAACAGCTATGCCAATGTTATAAAGCTGGACAAGGATATCGTTTCGCTTCAGGTTTTTGCCGGCGCACAGGGCGTAAGTACAAACGACCCGGTTCGTTTCCTTGGCAGACCGATGCAGGTTTCCTTCTCATCACACCTTTTAGGTCGTATATTTGACGGTGCCGGCGTTCCAAGAGACAATGGTCCGGCTCTTACAGAAAATATGATAGATATCGGCGGTCCTTCCTTTAACCCTGCGAAGCGTATCGTTCCGAAGAAGATGATCCGTACCGGTATCCCTATGATCGATCTGTTCAACACTCTCGTTGAAAGTCAGAAGCTTCCTATATTCTCCGTTTCCGGAGAACCTTATAACCAGCTTCTTTCACGTATCGCCATGCAGGCAGAGGTTGACGTTATCGTTCTCGGTGGAATGGGTCTTAAGTATGATGACTATCTGGCATTCCGTGACACTCTTGAAAAGGGCGGTGCTATGAGCCACACAGTTATGTTCATTCATACTGCTGCGGATCCTACCGTTGAGAGTACACTGGTTCCCGATATGTCACTGGCAGTTGCAGAGCAGTTCGCTCTTGAAGGAAAGAAAGTACTTGTACTCCTTACAGATATGACCAGCTACTGTGACGCTCAGAAGGAGCTGGCAATCACCATGGAGCAGGTTCCTTCAAACCGTGGTTACCCGGGAGATCTTTACAGTACACTTGCTTCCCGTTATGAGAAGGCTGTTGCCATCGAAGGTGCAGGTTCCATCACAATCCTTGGTGTAACTACCATGCCCGGTGATGACGTTACTCACCCTGTTCCTGATAACACGGGATACATCACCGAGGGTCAGTTCTATCTTAAGAACGGACATATCGAGCCTTTCGGTTCCCTGTCCAGACTTAAGCAGAACGTTAACGGCACAACCCGTGATGACCACCGATCACTTATGGATGGTATGATCAAGCTCTATGCACAGTACAAGGAAAGTCTTGAGAAAAAGTCCATGGGCTTTACCATGAGTGCATGGGATGACAAGCTTCTTAAGTATGGTGAGATGTTCGAGTCCAAGCTTATGGACCTTAGTGTAAACATTCCGCTGGAAGCTGCTCTTGATCTTGGCTGGGAAATCCTTGCTGATTGTTTTGAGCCTAATGAGACAGGTCTTAAAACAAACCTTATCAAGGAAAGATGGCCCAAGAAATTGGATGAGTAAAGGAGCGGTTTATGGCGATCAAACTCACTAAAAACGAACAGAAAGTGCAGAAGGATCACCTGAAACAGTATCAACGTTACCTCCCTACACTGCAGCTTAAAAAGCAGCAGCTGCAATCGGTTATCATGCAGATAAAGGCAGACCTTGAAGAAAAGGAAGCCGAACGTGAGGGAATGATAGGCAATTTGGATGACTGGGTAGCTGTTTTCGCCGAGAACGAACAGTTCGTGGAAGAATTACAGCTGAACAACCTGGTTCAGCCGGACAAGGTTCTGGTAACAACAGAAAATGTTGCGGGCGTAAAGCTTCCGGCCTTTAAAGAATTGACCTTTAAGGATATTTCCTACAACGTTGATGATTACCCGCTGTGGGTCGATACTGCACTTGTAAAGCTGCGTGAGATTGCCCGTCTTGATGCATTGGTTTCTACACTTCGTAAGCAGGTATCGCTTTTGGAGAAGGAGCTCCGCTCTACCTCCCAGAGAGTAAACCTGTTCGAGAAGGTAAAGATACCGGAGGCAAAGGAGAATATCCGCGTCATCGGTGTTTATCTCGGAGACCAGCAGACGGCCGCAGTTGTACGTGGCAAAATCTCGAAGAAAAAACTTGTGGGGGCAGAACGATGATAGAAAAAATGAAAATGGTTCACGTCGTTACTACTGTTTCACATAAAGATGATATGCTGGAGGGCTTACGCGATGTGGGTCTTCTGCATCTGGCGGAGAGGAAGAGTGCCAATCATGCTGCCATAGAAAAGTTCACCGAGCTTTCCAAGACAGTATCACGCCTCCAGGACTACGCGCCGGATAAATCAAAGGAAACCACAACTCCTCCGGTTCTTTCTGACGACGAATTTAATAAAATGTATATGAGAGCCAAAGAGGCTCTTAACAAAAAGGACAGTCTTAATCAGGAAATCTCCTCAACAAAAGCCGAGATCGAAAGGATCGAAGCGTGGGGTGATTTTTCACCGGCTGATGTTAAAGAACTGCAGAAGCAAGGATATGACCTTCACTTTTATCGTGTAGGTACTGCCGAGTGTGAGCAGATCATGCAGGATGAGAACATTAAAGCAATCAAACTGGCATCAGTTGAAAAGACCGATACCTTGGCTGTTTTAGGAACACTCCCTCCGGATATCCAGGCAACAGAGTTTTCACTTCCTGCCAGGGGCCTCCGGGAGCTGAAAAGTGATATCGAAAGATTCACTAAAGAAAGCGACGAGTGTGTAGAATTCCTTAAAAAGGCAGCAACTTACGAAAACAGTTTCCATGATCAGCTCATAAAGGCGCAAAATGAAGAAAACTATTCTTCAGCCAGTGAGACGGCAACCACCGAGGATCGGCTGGTATGGATTTCAGGTTATGTACCTGAGGCAGATCTGGGAACCTTTAAATCAGCAGCAACCAGAAATAACTGGGCATATGCAATAGGCGATGTTTCACCTGAAGATGAGACCATACCTACCAAGCTCCGCTATAATAAGGTTACAAAACTGATTGAACCGCTCTACGATATGCTTGGAATACTTCCGGGCTACAGAGAAGCAGATATCTCACTTTGGTTCCTGCTTTTCTTCGCATTATTCTTTGCGATGATCATCGGAGACGGCGGATACGGACTTATATTCCTTATAGCTGCGATCGTCATTATCTATAAGACAAAGAAGCTGACAACACCTGTTTTCCTTCTTTTGGTTTTGTCGATCTCTACCGTTATCTGGGGTGCCGTTACAGGAACCTGGTTCGGTATGGAATCCGCTATGAATGTTCCGTTCCTGAGAGCTTTGGTCATTCCTTCCTTTGCAAACTACGCAGAGAAATTCGGAGTGGCTTCGGCAACGCAGCAAAACAACATCATGAAGTTCTCATTCACCATCGGTGCTATGCAGATGGAACTTGGAAGTTTACTTGCTGCTAAAAAGAAGATGGATAACAAAGATTTGAGCTTTGTTGCAGATTTAGGATGGATGGTGACGATAGTCGCAATGTACCTCCTGTCACTGGTTCTGGTGCTTGGAGAATCAATGTCTGTCACACCTATCTTTATAGCAATCGCGATTGGTTTCGTGCTGGTAGTACTGTTTAGCGGAATGGCTCCCGGAGTCAGCTTCGCTGACGGTGTAAAGGCAGGACTGGGAGGAGCCTTCACAAGCTTCCTTAACACCATCAGCTGTTTCGGTAACGTAATGAGTTATATCAGACTCTTTGCGGTAGGAATGGCAGGTCTCGCGATAGCACAGAGCTTCAATAACATGGCGGCAGGTCTTGCAAACGGACCTCTCGTGATAGTGGCAGCTATCATCGTAATAATCGGACACGTAATCAATATAGTTATGTGTATCCTTTCAGTAGTAGTACATGGTGTACGTCTTAACGTGCTTGAGTTCTCCGGACAGGTAGGTCTCGAGTGGACGGGAATAGCGTACGATCCATTTAAAATGAACGACAAAATAAAAGAATAAGTTTATAATTTTAAATTAAAGGAGAAATACTATGAATATCGCTTATATTGGTATGGCAGCAGCACTTGGTTTGTCTGCATTAGGTTCAGCATTTGGTGCCGGTATGGCAGGTCAGGCCGCTGTAGGAGCATGGAAGAAGTGCTACGCAGCCGGCAAGCAGGCACCGTTCATTATGACTGCATTTGCAGGTGCTCCTCTTACACAGACTATCTACGGATTCCTTCTTATGAACTTCATCGCAAGCGCATATAAGGCAGGAACCATCGATCCGGCACTTTCACTCGGTATCGGTATCTTCGGCGGAATCGCTATCGGATTCTCAGCATTCTTCCAGGGCAAGGCTGCAGCAGCTTCTGCTGACGCTCTTGGCGCTACCGGAAAGGGTACCGCAAACTACTTCGTAGTAATCGGTGTCATCGAGACAGTTGCTCTTTTCGCACTGGTATTCTG
>Ga0256404_1002453_pt1 | contig 41010 bp, 33 predicted proteins | sample RumenRJG_01DNA_FD_185990 | JGI IMG/M metagenome (GOLD analysis project Ga0256404, IMG submission 185990) | Bovine rumen microbial communities from Lethbridge, Alberta, Canada - RJG_01 | ecosystem: Host-associated > Mammals > Digestive system > Stomach > Rumen | place: Canada: Alberta | collected... | reverse complement strand
GTCTTCCGGTTCTCATTGAACTGCACGACCATCAGGCGCAGCTGGGCGTCCGAAAGTGGCTCGATCACGTGGCAGGGGATGGCTGTTTCCCCGAGCTTCTCGAATGCTAATTTGCGGCGGTGTCCGCTGACGAGCTGGTAGCGCCCGTCCTTTTTCGGAAAGACGGTGATGGGATCCGCCAGACCGTTGACCCGGATATCTTCGGTGAGTTCCCGGAACTCATCATCATCCTCGACGGGAAAAGGATTGTCCCTGAATCCGTCGATCTGCTCCAATGAGATGTTCACGGCATCGTTTTTTTGATCGTCACTCATGATAAAAACCTCGCTGAATCCTTTGTTTATCGGTATTTCGTCACTCCAATCTTACCACGGTACGTATAGATCAACAAATCAGCTGAAATGAAAAACGGTAAGATACCGAAAAATCATGGATCTGACGGTTTTGTGGTATAATCAAAAGAACAAGACAAGTGAGGTTTTACCATGGCAAAAAAGGCGCGCATGACCAAGGACCAGGTCTTTGAACGGAACGCAGCGGAACTGATGGATAAGTATGACGGCCTGAGCGTCCGCGAGATCGTCGAGAAATACGGCGTCGTAAGACAGCAGGTCTATCAGCTGACCTCGATCATACATAAGAGCTCCGGACTTACACCCGACGGGAGAAAAGGCGGTACAGTGGACAGGGCGAAAGTCGAAAAGATGATCCGTCTCGTCCTGATGAAGCTGCCGTGGCAGGACGCCATGCGTGCTTCCGGAATAACCAAGCGGCAGGCTCAGACGGTAGTGAACCGTATCTTTGCCCCCGCTCCGAATTATCGTCCGAGGATGCAGGAGATGTCGCCCGCCATGGACAAATATATGGCGGAAACCGGTCTGACCGCCAAACAGGTGGCAAAGAAGCTTGGTATCTCGTTCACGACCTTCATGAAGTATTTCAACAAACACGATTATTTGCCGGTGAAGCTGGCCCTGAAGATCAACAGGGAGCTGCATATACCGCTGATCGATCTCTACGGCAGGGACACCTACGAGAAATGGGTCGAGATGGACAAGGCTGAAGGAGGCCAGATCCTTGCCGACGTGCGGAAGACAGAGAAGCTCAGCGCCGAGACGGACGCCTATTTTGAAAAACTGAAAAACCAGGAAGAAACCAAGACGGAAGACAAGAATACCGCCCGCTGAAAACGCGGGCGGTATTTCTGTTTATACGGCGAATAAGTATCAGCGAACGACCGGGGAAGTCTTTTCGGATTAAGGAAAAGCGCGGTTATGTATCTATCAGCGGTGTTCAGTAGTGGAACCGGTCGATCTGCGCCAGAAGGTAGTCCGGGGACAGGTGCGTGTAGACTACGTTCGTTACCCCTGAAGCGTGGCCTACGATCTTCTGTATCGCCACTTCAGGCAACCCGAGCATCTGCGCCTGCGAGATGAATGTGTGCCTTGTCTCGTAAATGACATGTCCGGTCACGCCGATGGATTCAAGGAATCGCAATGCCCTTTTGCGGATCGTGTCGGCTTGGCGGCTCATATATTTCACTGCTTTTGGATTTTTCAGCAGGTAGACCAGCGCTTTTTTTGCTTTTCGGTGGAGCGGGATGACGCGGTTTTTACCAGCAGCCGTCTTGACACCGCTGACGATATACCGTTTGTCCAGGTGTATATTTTCTTTTGCCAGTTCTTCTGCCTCGGCAGGCCGCATACCCGTGTACAGGAGCAGGATCAGGTAATACTTTTCAGGGCAGTCGGCTGCGTCTTCGATCAGATGGACCTCTTTTGCTGTAAACGGAGTCCGAGGTTTCGAACTGTATGAGGTATACAGGTCGATATCGGCAGCCGGGTTAGTCTCGACCAAGCCTCTGAACCGTCCATAGGAATACAGCAGATTCAGCAGGACTCTGATGTTTCGTCGCACGATATCCGAGACAGGAAGGGAATAGAGATAATCAGTCAATGACTGTGCCGTAAAAGAGTCAGCCGGTTTAGAAATGATGGCGGAGAGATGCTTCCAGTATGATTTTTTTGATTTAAGTGTTCCTGCGGTGTATCGTTGTTTTGTCACTGGATCGGATGACCAGGAATTGTAAAGTTCTCCCAGTGTGATATCGTTACTGTTTTTCTTTTCGCCGGAAGGATGACTGACATGATCGTTCAGGATGGCGGTGTAAGCGTCGTACCACGTGGGGAAGTAGCCGATATAGGAATCGGCCTTATGACCTTTTGCCTGTGTACGCCTTGCCAGGTAAGGTTTTCTGCGGTTCGGGCCGGTATAGGTGATGGAGCCGAAGCCGGGCTGCAGACGGACGGGAGCTGTGAAATGCTGTCTCATGTTTGACCTCCGATTGTAAAATTTTTTGCCTGCATTATGGCTTTTTTGTGGCAATCGGAAGGGAAAAATTGTAAAATAAAGGAGTTCAGACATTTGTCTGAACTCCAGATATTTTTATTACTTCTGTTCAACCAAACACAAGAAAATATCGTGCTCTAAACTTAAAACACCGGACGATCTGCCAAACGCCCACGTTAGAAGCCGAGCAAAGAACGCAGCAAATAAGACATAAGCCAAACCTTAAACCATAGACCATAGACCATAGACCTTAGACCTTAGACCTTAGACCTTAGAACCTTAGTCCCACCTTTATGTTGCGCCGTTACGAATATTTTGAAAACTGATTCCTATGATCCAATGAATTGTGGATCTGGAAAATCATCAGTTGTATGGTATCACAACAAGGACATCTGTTCAAGTCTGAAAAACCGATTTTATAACAAAAATACAGACCATTTTGTAGGAAGGAAGTCTTAAAATTTTAAAGGACGGGGCTTGCATTCACTCAGAAGGATATGGTATAATCCCATAGTACGTTTGGTCGGAAATCAAACGCGCAAATTTTCCATAGAAAGAGGTGAATCCCACATGAAGGAAGGAATCCATCCTAAATATTATCAGGCAAAAGTTAAATGCCATTGCGGTAATGAATTCACGGTTGGTTCTACCGTTCCGGAGATCACAGTTGAAATCTGCTCCAAATGCCATCCGTTCTATACCGGACAGCAGAAGGCGGTTACCGCTCGCGGTCGTATCGAGAAATTCAATCGTAAGTATAATCTCGGCGGCAATAACTAAAGATACAGGAAACCATAACCGGCTGGGGCGATGCTCTGGCCGGTTATTCTTTTAATACAAATTAAATCATATAGGCACAGGCCTTCGAAAAGGAGACTTTGCATGAAATATACAGCACATGAGGGGGTAAAGATGCCCAGCATCGGCGGCCAGGCCGTCATGGAAGGGGTCATGATGAATGGCAGCCATCATTATTCCCTGGCGGTCCGCAAACAGGACGGATCCATCGTATCCCACATCTTTCCCCACGAGTCGGTCACCGAAAAAAATAAATTCTACAATCTGCCAATCATCCGGGGCATCATTCGTTTCGGCGAATCGTTAAGTATCGGTACCAAGACCTTAAACCTGTCCGCCGATTATTATCTGGAAGAGCCGGATCAGCAGCCGCTGAGTCAGCAGGAAAAAGCAAAGCAGAAAAAGAAGGAGGCGGCCGAGACGGCAGTGACCATGGTCCTGGCTTTTGTCCTGGCCCTGGGCCTGTTTGTGGCGCTTCCCATCTATATTTCCCGCCTGCTCAGCCTATATGTTTTTCATAATCATTATCTGCTGGGCGTTATGGAAGGGGTCATCCGCATGATCCTCTTTTTGGCTTATTTATTGTCCATTTCCAAGATCAAAGATGTCCACCGCCTTTTCAAATATCACGGAGCGGAACATAAAAGCATCAACTGCTTTGAAGCCGGCCTGGATATGACGGTGGAAAACGTTAAAAAAATGAGCCGCTACAACCGCCGCTGCGGCACCAGTTTTTTGTTCATTATCATGTTTGTCAGCATTCTGATCTTCTCGTTGATCCAGATCACACAGCCTCTGGCCCGTTTCCTGATCCATCTGGCCATGATCCCGGTCATCGCCGGTGTCTCCTATGAAATACTGAAACTGTCCGCCCGCTCCGATAACAAGTTTCTGAAGGCCCTGACTCAGCCCGGCATCTGGATCCAGCACATCACTACCCAGGAACCGGATGACGAACAGATCGAAGTCGGCATCGAATCGGTCCGCAAATTATTTGAAACGGAGCATCCCGAATACCTATGACATTAAGAGAAGCGCTGCGAAAAGGCAGAAATAAACTGATGCCCCTGGGAGCGGAGGATGACGCCGAGCTGTTATTTCTGGCGGCTTTCGGCCTTGACCGGACCCGGTATCTGATCTGTGAGAACGATCCTGCCGATCCGGAAGCGCTGGCTGTTTATAAAGGATATCTGGAGCGGCGCCTTCGTTATGAGCCGGCGGCCTATATCCTGGGCCGCTGGGAATTTATGGGTTTCCCGCTCAGAGTCGATCCTACCGTTCTGATCCCCCGCCTGGACACCGAGATCCTTGCCGGGACGGCCGTTGAGGAGGCTTCCGCGCACATCCTAAGGCAGGCTCCGGCTTCTTTTAGCATGCTGGATCTGTGTACCGGCAGCGGGTGCCTGGCGATCGCGGTCCTTTCCATGGTGGCTGATCAATGTCCCGGCGCCTGCCTTGTCATGGATGCCTGCGACCTTTCCGAAAAGGCGCTGAAGACAGCCCGGACCAATGCAAAGGTCAATAAAAAAGATATCAACTTTTATCAGGGAGATTTGTTTGAGGCTGTCCCAAACAAGACCTATGATCTGATCGTGTCCAACCCTCCTTATATCGAAAGTGATGTCATTGATGGACTGGATCCCCAGGTAAAAGATTATGAGCCTCGCCTGGCCCTGGATGGGGGAAAGGACGGGTTGGATATATACCGCCGCATCATCGCGGAGGCAGCCGATCATTTGAAACCGGACGGATCGTTATTGATGGAGATCGGAGACGAGCAGGGGCAGACAGTACCGGATCTTGCCCGAAAGGAAAGCAGCCTTGCCTTTGTCAAGGTCGTAAAGGATCTGGAAAAAAGAGACAGGGTGTGCGTATTCAGAAAGGAACCCAATGTTTGAGAACTTGAAACAGCTTCCTTTGCAGTTAGAAGAGCTGGACCAGAGGATCAACGACCCGGATACGATAAAAAATCAGCAGCTGTGGCAGCAGCTGATCCAGCAGCGGGCGTCACTGGCTCCTATCGTGGACGATTATCAACATTATCTTTCGGCCCAAAAAGACCTGGAAGAGGCCAAGGCGCTGCTGGAAAGCGAAGATGATGAGGAGATGCGCCTTCTGGCCAAAGAAGAGATCGGCGACAAGGAAAGAGCCATTCAGACTTTACAGGATCGGCTGCTCAGGCGGATGCTCCCCAAAGATCCCCGTGATGACCGCAACGTCTTTGTAGAGATCCGGCAGGGGGCCGGAGGAGACGAGGCCTCTTTGTTCGCGGCGGACGTTTTCCGCATGTACGCCCGCTATGCCGAGCGTATGGGGTGGACGCTGAAAGTCCTGAGTTGTAACGAAAACGGACTGGGCGGCTATAAAGAGATCATTTTCGGCATCGAGGGAAAAGAAGTCTATTCCCGCATGAAGTACGAAAGCGGCGTCCATCTGGTCAAGAGGGTCCCTGTTACCGAATCCAATGGCAAGCTGCAGACTTCGACCATTACGGTGGCGGTCCTGCCGGAAACCAGCGAAGCGGAAGTCCAGATCAAACCGGAAGATCTTCGGATCGATGTCTACCGGTCGACCGGACACGGAGGGCAGTCGGTCAATACTACCGATTCGGCCGTTCGTGTTACCCACCTGCCTACCGGTATGGTCGTCACCTGCCAGGATGAAAAAAGCCAGCTGAAAAACCGGGATCAGGCCATCCGGGTCCTTAGGGCCAGGCTGCTGGAGATGGAGAGGCAGAAAAGGCATCAGACGGTTGCCGACGACCGTAAAAATCAGATCGGCAGCGGTCAGAGGAGCGAAAAGATCCGTACCTATCATTTTCCTCAGAACCGCATCACCGATCACCGCATCGGTTTTACCACTCACCGGGTAAGCGAGGTCATGGACGGAGACCTGACCGAACTGCACCAAAGGCTGATGGAAGAGGATCAAAGCCGCCGTTTAAAAGAATCACAACAGACAGGCATGACCTGAGCGATCGATAAGCTCGGCCGGGTGCCTGTCTTTTTATATGCAATGATTACATGAAAATTTTCAGGCATTTTGGAATAATATACAAAAAACTATTTAATTTTCTGAAAAATGTGGTAATATCAAACAAGAAGCTTTGATTGAAGACAAACCAAAGCAAAATAAAAATACTACCAAGGAGGTCAGTCAGATGGAAGTTTATTCAGCGGAGAACATCCGAAATATTGTGCTGTTGGGTCATGGCGGAGTAGGCAAAACGACGATTGCCGAGCGCATGGCCCTGATTTCAAAAGCAACGACTCGTATGGGGAGCATCGCCGAGAAGAATACTATCAGTGACTATGACCCCGAAGAGACCAAAAGAGGCTTTTCGATCAATACGTCTCTGATCCCGATCGAGTGGAGCAGCAGCTTTATCAAACATAAGATCAATATCCTTGATACCCCCGGTTTCTTTGATTTCGCAGGCGAGCAGGATGAAGCCATCCGGGCCGCCGGCGGAGCTGTCATCGTGGTTTCGGCAAAAAGCGGCGTACAGGTAGGTACGGAGATCGCCTGGGACAAATGTGAAAAGGCTCGTCTTCCCCGTTTGATCTTTGTCAACCAGATGGATGATCCCGAAGCGGATCTGACCCGTGTCCTTCAGCAGCTGCAGGATAAATTCGGCAAGACTATCGCTCCTTTCCAGGTTCCTTTCAAGGAAAACGGAGAATTTTCCGGATTTGTTAATATCCCCAAGATGGAAGGCCGCCGTTTCGTTGGCAACCGTGTAGAGGACTGCCCGGTCCCTGAAGGCCTTGATACCCAGATTCATCCCATCCGTCAAATGATCCTGGAGGCCGTTGCCTCAACCAGCGATGATCTGATGGAGAAATTCTTCAATGACGAAGAATTCACTCAGGAAGAGATCATGACGGCCTTGCGCACCGGTATCAACGAGCGTGAGATCGTTCCGGTCCTGTGTGGGTCCGCGATAAACGGTATGGGTATCGGTGTCCTGATGAGTTCCATCTGCAGTTATCTTCCCAACCCGGTCATGGCTTATCCGACTCATGCGGCGGTGGATACCAACGGAAATACCGTTACCGTACCCTGCCAGCCTGCGGGTGCTTTTACCGGTACCGTCTTCAAAACGACCGTTGACCCCTTCCTTGGTAAAATCAGTTATATTAAAGTTATGTCCGGCACCCTTCGCCCCAACGATACGATCATCAACGTGCAGAAACAGGCAGAAAACCGTGTCAGCCGTGTGTATGTCATGCGCGGTAAAGAGCAGATCGAAGTGCCCGAGCTTCGAGCGGGCGATATCGGTGCGCTGACCAAGCTGGCCGTTACACAGACCGGCGACAGCCTGACTTCCAAAGACTTCCAGGTGACCTATCCCGGCGTACCTTTTGCCAAGTCTCTGATGTGCATGGCCATCAGCCCCAAGACCAAGGGCGATGATGCCCGCATGAACGGCGCCCTTACCCGCATCATGGAAGAAGATCCCACGATCCGTGTGGTCAACGATGCGGAAATGAAACAGGAGTTGATCTACGGTACCGGAGAACAGCATCTGGATGTTACCGTCAACAAGCTTAAGAACCTGTTCAAAGTCGATGTCGTCCTTTCCAAACCCAAAGTATCCTACCGTGAGACGATCCGCGGCAAAGCAGAAGTACGTGACAAGTATAAGAAACAGTCCGGCGGCCACGGTCAGTACGGTGACGTGCAGATCATCTTCGAGCCCTCGGGCGACCTGTCCAAGCCCTACGAATTTGAAGAACAGATCTTCGGCGGTTCTGTACCCAAGAACTACTTCCCTGCTGTTGAAAAGGGTATCGCTGAGAGTGTCCAGGAAGGTGTCCTTGCCGGTTATCCTATGGTGGGTGTCAAAGCCATCCTGACAGACGGATCCTATCATCCGGTCGATTCTTCCGAAATGGCCTTCAAGACGGCTACTTCCATGGCCTTCAAAGATGGTATCCCCAAGGCTAAACCGGTCATCCTGGAGCCGATCATGAACGTTACGGTCACTGTTCCCGAAGAGTACCTGGGAGACATCATGGGCGATCTGAACAAGCGGCGCGGCCGTGTCATGGGTATGGATCATGACGAAAGCGGAAAACAGGTCATCCAGGCAGAGGTTCCCATGTCCGAGATGTTTACCTATACGGCCGATCTTCGTTCCATGACCCAGGGCAGAGGTACCTTTGATATGGAATTTGCCCGCTATGAAGAAACGCTTCCGGATGTTCAGAAGAAGATCATCGAAGAAGCTGAGAAAGAAAAAGCCGCTAAAGCGGAATAAACTCAATTATTCATAAAACTTACTGAATATTATTAGGATACGGTCGGCCTTCTTGGTAAGGCCGGCCTATTCTTTTGATTGAAATTCTATCTGCCTTTCTGTATAATAGTCTAAGTCTTTTTGACCCCGGCAGTATGGGGACAGCCGCCGGACGGTGAGTGTAACTGCAGGGGATAAAGCAGGTCTAAAAAGCCTGAACGTGTTTTTATTACGAACGTTATCATTTGATGATTTCGAGGTAGCAGATTGAGTAAAAATAAAAAGACCCAGAACAAGGGTAAAGGGTCCGGTAAAGATTATTACGATTACGAAGAAACCAATACAAGGGAAACCGATGTAAAAGACAGAGCGGCCAAACCAAGACCCGAAAAGTATGAACTGGAAGAGGAAGAGAACTTCGACCGCCGTGCATACGCAAAAAAGAGTGCCCAGCGGTCTTCCGAACGCCGCAGCAAAGAGCAGGAAGAAAAGTCGTCCCGCAATATTTCCGGTATGATACTGGTCATTCTGCAGGGGCTTGTTTCGGTCGTATTCGGAGTGCTCCTGGGCATTTTGAATATTCTTAACACCAGTTATATGGCCGTTATCATTATCGTACTGGCCCTTCTGTTCCTTTTCACTTTGATCACGCAGTTCTATCGTAACGGCCGCCCGGTCGGGAAAGTTTTTGCGGTGCTGATCTCGGTCGTTCTGATCATCGGCAGCCTGTATCTATGGAAGACCTATTCCACGGTCTCAAAAGTTTCCGCAGGCTCGCAGATCACTACCAAAGAGACAAAAATGTCCTTTATTGTCATGAAGGATTCACCGCTGACCGGACAGGAAGATCTGTCCGGAAAACAGATCGGCATCATGAAGACACAGGACCGTCAGACGACAGATCAGGCCCTGGACAATCTTAAAGGAAAAGTGGCTGAAGCTCCGGTCACCATGGAATTCACCAGCCAGGAGAACCTGATCAATGCCCTCTATGACGGAAGAGTCGACTGTATCCTGATGAATGAAGCGCTTAGGTCTATCGTCGTAGAGGATATCAAACCGAATTTCAACGAGGAGACAAGGCTCCTGGACACTTTTACCGTTGAGGAAAAAGTAGAGACTAGTACTAAAAAGAATATCTCCGTCGATGAAGATCCATTTACCGTCTATTTATCAGGCAACGATCAGTGGGGCGAAGTGACCATCGACAGCGGCCGGTCCGATGTCAATATCATCGCGACCGTCAATCCAAAGACCAAGACCATCCTGCTGACCACGACCCCTCGGGATTACTATGTTCCCTTGTATTTCAGCGATACCGAAGGAGGCGGGGACGAGTACCTGGATAAGCTTACTCATTCCGGCGTATACGGTATGGACTGCTCCATGAGCACCCTTGAAAAACTCTACGGTATCGATCTGGATTATTATGTCCGCATCAACTTCTCCGGCTTCCAGAACATCATAGACGCTTTGGGCGGGATCGATATCGATTCGCCCTATACCTTTACTACGTCGGATGGTTCTCATACCTATCAGAAGGGCATGAACCACTTGGACGGCTACGGAGCGCTTTTGTTCTGCCGTGAGCGTTATGCTTTTTCCAATGGTGACCTGCAGCGCGGTCAGAACCAGATGCTGATGATCAAGGCCATGGTCAAGAAGATCATGTCCCCGGCCATCCTGCCCAACTTTATGAACCTGATGGATCAGATAAGCAACTGTTTTATTACCGATATCCCCATGTCTTCCATCACCGATCTGGTCAAATATCAGCTGTCCACCAATACAGACTGGACGATCATCACCGACAGTGTTACCGGTTACGGAGCCAGCCGCATCTCTTATGCCATGGGTTCCTACGTATCTGTTATCGTTCCGGATTACGATGACGTGGATCAGGCCAAAGAGCTGATCCGGAAATGCCTGAAAGGTGAAAAGATCACCCAGCCCAAAGAGAACAGTGATATCGAAGTCTACCAGAATAACGGAGGCAATGACAGCGGGCAGGCGCCGCAATACGAATACAACAGCGGCACCAGCACGGTTATCGAGGATCCCGGATCTTCCGTAGAGGAAAGCAGTCAGGAAATCGTCACACCGATCGTAGATCCGGGCCAAAGCATCGATCCGGGTTCAGAGGAAAGCAGCGGCGAATCGAGTGAGGAAAGCAGTAACATCAGTGACCCGTCGCAAAGCGATCCCAATTCTTCCGGAAGCGGCGAAAGCAGCTCCGAAAGCTCCGGCCAAAACAGCTCGGGCGGTGAAAACTCTTCGGGCAGCGAAAGCAGCGGTGGTTCTGAAAGCCAGGATAACAGCTCAGAAGGAGGAGATGGAAATACCACCGATAACACGACGGATAACTAGGTGAACGGCCAGGTGAATCCGGATGCGACAGGCAACTGAACGCCATCATGTACAGTAAAATAGCAAAGTATGTAAAAAGGGCCTTCCCATCGGAAGGTCCTTTTTACATGAAGCCCTTTTACGAAAGGTCCTTTTCATTTTTTCGGAGGCAGGAATTGGCTGTTCAATTTGAGTACAGCCCTGGGGACTGCGTCTTTACTGTTTTTCCAGGGCTGATCCCGGTACTGGTAGTCGAATTTCTTTTCGAACCATTCCAGATCGCTTTCGATCCGGGTCAGGCTCTGGTCCATCTGATCACGGAGCATAGTCCTGAAAGAGGTCAGCTGATCCTTGGCCAGGTATTGGGGAGCCTTTTCCCACAAGAGGAGAAAATGGTCCACGCAGTATCCTTTTCCCATTTCAACAGACTTTCTAAAATCGCCATCCTTCTTATAAAGCTGGAAGAAGGTGTCGATGTAACGGTCGAAGGTAGTATCGATACGGTTGCAGATGTAGCAGCTTTTCTTGTATGAAGCTCTGAAAGCGGCAACGTCGGATCCCTCGTCCTTGTTTTTTCGACCGAAGATACCCTTAGAGGATGAAGAGGAGGCATCTTTTGTCAGGCCCATTAGTTTCTGATGTTGGTGTTTCATGCCGGATTCCAGCATCAGACACAGACCAAGGACATTGCCCTCGTTATAAAGACGGCTCATATGTTGAGGGCAGAACCCCAGGTCATTGGTCTGGCCCCGGACATCTTCTTCCATGTAGGAAGGGGAAAGGACAAAAGCGACCGCGGCGTCCTCCAGATCTTTATGCATGCGGCATAAGGGGCACTCGCAGTCGGAAGAAAAGGCATCCTTGACAGGAATCGTGTATATCTGTTCTTTCATAATTTATTTTCCTTTCTGACGGATTTTTTTATCTGACTTTTGAGGCAATGGCTTTTGCCAGGATACCGGCCAGGATATCCGAGCCCTTGTCGGACGGATGCAGACCGTCGTAGGTCATATTGGCAGCCTCCTCGGGATACGGATAATCATCTTTGCCCGGATCATAGGGGACATTCAGATACCTGGGATAGGGTAGATCCGTTTCCTTGCCGCCTACTCTTTTTCTTTGAAAGTGCACGGCATTTTCCGGTGTGAACCCGCTCAGACCGTGCAGATCGACCGGATATACCTTATCTCCGTGTACACAGGTATAAATGGCCCGGGCTACATCTTTCAGCTCCTGGCCTCCTGCCGCCTCGTAGCTTCCGTGATCGACGTGGCCATGATCCAATATGTAAATAAACTCACTGCGTTCGACGGGATTAAGGACAAAGATAGGGCAGGGGGAGACTTCCCGGATATGGCGGATGATCGTGGCCAGATTGCCAACGATCGTCCCCTGCCTTTCCTGATCAAAGTCACTCTGCGAACCTGCCGGATAGATGGCACGGAACCAGTCGTTCGTCCCCAGAAGGATCGTATAAAAATCGGCCGGCTCAAACCGCATATTCAGAAAGTCCTGGGTAATTGCCCCATTGATACCGTGGTTGATGACCGAGATCTCCCCGAGAAGAGGAGTAAGTTTTTCAACGGTCCTTGTGATATACCCTTTATGAAGCCGGTAACCGGTCTCATCCAGGTGATCGTTCAGATATGTGAACGAATCACCGATCGCACACCATACTTTCATCTGCTTTTCTCCTGAATTTCAGGGATCATTTAGTGTCTTCGAATCCCGGCGCTTTTACAGCCTGTCTGATAGGTTCTGACCGATATTATTATTAAAAGAAGGAGCTTTGTCAACTGCAGGGCCTTTACCGCCGTAAACAAAAGGCGGCAGCCCTTGCAATGAACGCTTTTTAAGCATATAATAATTTTGTATGTTTTGCTTATAATTCTTTCATAAGAAAGGGGAACCATATTTTATGAGCGCATTTCTTGATAGCATCAAAGCAAAAGCTAAAGCTGACAAAAAAACCATCGTACTTCCCGAATCAATGGACAGACGTACCTTCGAGGCTGCTGCCGTTGTTTTGAAAGAAGACCTGGCTGATCTGATCATCCTGGGAAATCCTGAAGACATCGCCAAAAACAGCGAAGGCCTTGACGTTTCCAAAGCCCAGTTCATCGATCCCAAAACCAGCGATAAACTGGACGGATTCGTTGATCTTCTGGTAGAACTTCGTAAGAAAAAAGGTCTGACTCCCGAAGATGCCCGCAAGCTGCTGACCACCGACAACATGTATTTCGCCTGCATGATGGTAAAGACCGGTATGGCTGACGGTGTCGTTTCCGGAGCCTGCCATTCTACCGCCAATACCCTTCGTCCCGCTCTGCAAATCATCAAGACGGCTCCCGGCACTAAAATGGTTTCCGGTTTCTTCGTTATGGTCGTTCCGGACTGCGAGTACGGTGAGAAAGGTACCTTCGTCTTCAGTGACTGCGGCCTGAACCAGAACCCGGATGCGGAAGGCCTTGCCGCTATTGCCGCTTCCTCCGCTCAGTCCTTCAAGATGCTGGTCGGTGCAGAGCCCAAGGTTGCTATGATGAGCTATTCTACCTATGGTTCCGCTAAAGACCCCGAAGGTCATGACGATATCGCCCGTGTCCGCAAAGCGGCTCAGATCGCAAAAGAGCAGAACCCCGGCCTTCTGGTAGACGGTGAGATGCAGGCGGATGCCGCTATGGTTCCCAGCGTCGGCGCTTCCAAAGCACCCGGAAGCTCGGTAGCCGGTCAGGCAAACGTCCTGATTTTCCCTGATCTCGGTGCAGGCAACATCGGCTACAAACTGGTACAGCGTCTGGCTAAAGCGGAAGCTTACGGTCCTATGCTGCAGGGTATCGCCGCTCCGGTCAATGACCTGTCCCGCGGATGCTCCGCTGCGGATATTGTCGGTGTAATCGCTATCACCGCTGTTCAGGCACAGAATAAATAATCGTTAGGAGTTAGCAGAATGTCTAAAGTACTTGTTATTAACTGCGGAAGTTCTTCTTTAAAATATCAGCTGATCGATATGGACAACGAACAGCTGCTGGCCAAAGGCCTGTGCGAACGTATCGGCATCGAAGGTTCGCTGCTGACTCATAAACCGGTCGGCAAGGAGCCTTATGTGGACGATTCTCCGCTGCCCGATCACAAAGTAGCGGTCACCAACGTTCTGAAAGCACTGGTCGATCCTGAGCACGGTGTTATCAAGAGTGTCGACGAGATCGCTGCGATCGGCCACCGCGTCCTGCACGGCGGCACCAAATACAGCGAGTCCATCATCGTTAACGACGATGTCAAAAAGGTGATCCGTGAGTGCTTCGATCTGGGTCCTCTTCACAACCCGGCTAACCTGATCGGTATCGAGGCGGCTGAGGCTGCCATGCCCGGAAAACCGAATGTAGCGGTATTTGATACGGCTTTCGGTATGGCAATGCCCGAAAAGGCATACATGTACGCCATCCCTCATGAGTATTACGAAAAATACGGCATCCGCCGCTATGGTTTCCACGGAACCAGCCATATGTTCGTTTCTCACGAAGCTTTGAAGTTCCTTGATCTGGATCCTGAAAAAGGCCGTGTGATCGTATGTCACCTGGGCAACGGTTCTTCCGTTTCCGCTTCTGTCGGAGGCAAATGTGTGGATACCAGTATGGGCCTGACCCCGCTGGAAGGCCTGATCATGGGAACCCGTTCCGGTGATGTCGATCCCGCTGTCCTGCAGTTTATCATGAACCATGAGCATATCGACATCAATGAGATGCTGAATATCCTCAATAAAAAGTCCGGCTATCTTGGTATGACCGACGGCCTGTCTTCCGATAACCGCGATGTTGCCAAAGCTGCCAAAGAAGGCAATCATCTGGCTCAGGTCGCTATTTCCGCCTGCCGCTATCGTGTCGCCAAGTATATTGGTGCATACACCGCGGCAATGAACGGCACTGACGCGATCGTCTTCACCGGCGGTATCGGTGAGAACGATGTCGAGTTCCGCAAAGAAGTATGCGATTATCTTGACTATCTGGGTATCACGATCGATGACGAGAAGAATAGCAAACGCGGAGAGCGTCTGGTTATTTCTACTCCGGATTCCAAGATCAAGGTAGCTGTCATTCCTACCAACGAAGAGCTGGCGATCGCCCGTGAGACCAAGAGGCTGACCCACTGCTGATTTCGTAAAATTTTTGTTGACAAAGCAAAGAAATCAGCGTATAATTTTCAAAGTGTGAAAGGGGAAAGGTATGTTTTCGTATCCTGTACGAGATCTGCTGGCAGATCCCAGCCTGCAGATACCGGTCGAAGCGACCTGGACGATAAGTTCGGTCAAAAGCGGCCCTGAAACGTATAAATGCCTTTCGCCGTGGGTGATCAAAGGGATCCTTAAAGGGATTTCCGATCGTGTCGTTGAGTTCAACGGTACAGTCGATACGTCCATTCAGATGCGGTGTGCCCGTTGTCTGAGACCCGTTGTGCAGCCTCTTCACATAGAGATCCGCCAGAGGTTCGTCAAAGGACCGCAGGATAAGGATCTTATGGTATTATCGGATGAAGATGATTTTGACATCCTTCCCATCGTAAATGACCGGGTCGATCTTGATGATACCATCCATTATGAAGTACAGCTCGGCGTACCAATGCGGGTCCTCTGCAAAGAGGACTGCAAAGGACTTTGCCCGATCTGCGGCAAGGACTTGAATGAAGGACCCTGCAACTGCAAGGAAGATGATTCGGATCCGCGTTGGGATGCGCTGAAGAATCTGTTTTCAGATTGATCACGTCCTTTTCATAAAAAAGGATGTGGACTTTATAACTGACAGGAGGTGTAATCATGGGTGCAATTGGACCAAAGCACAGAACATCCAGAGCTCGTCGCGATAAGAGAAGAGCACAGTGGAAGCTGTCCGTTCCGAGTTTAGCAAAATGCAGCAAATGCGGCGCATTAATTATGCCTCATCGCGTTTGCCCCAACTGCGGGACCTATAACAAGAGACAGGTCATCAAAGTTGAAAACGACTGATTTTTGACGAAACGAAATACGAGCGGTGCCATATGGCACCGCTTATTTCATATCCTGTACTTTCCCGTTCTTACGACGAAAGGAAACTGCTTTGTTTGACTTTACCATTGCTCTGCAGGCAAACAGTAAAACACCTTTGTATGAACAGCTGTACCAGGCGATCGCGGATCAGATCCGTAAAGGCAACCTGAAATATCCAGACCTTCTTCCCAGTAAAAGGGCTTTGGAAGAAATGATGAAAGTCAGCCACAGTACGATCGAAACGGCCTATTCTCTGCTGTCGGCGGAAGGCTATATCGAATCGATCCCCCGTGTCGGATATAGGGTCAACCGCCGTATCCCTATGCCTTTCACTGTGCTTTCGATGGCAAAACCAGGCATGGACAGAATAAGGTCTGTATCCGGCAGCAAGACGCAGGAACCCAAAGAAGAAAATGCGGACCGGTATCTCTCCTTTTCGACGGGAGATGTGGATACCAGCCTTTTCCCCTACAGTTCCTGGGCCAGGATCTATAAAGAGGTCGTTTATCAGAATCCGGATCTTTTGCAAAGGGGAGAGGCGGTCGGAGACCTGCATCTGAGAAAGACGCTGGCGGCATTTCTGAATCAGTACCGGGGAGTCGTCTGCGGACCGCAGCAGATCATCGTAGGATCCGGAGCAGAGTATCTGCTGGGCCTGTTGATCCAGCTGTTTGATGAGGATATTACCATAGGGCTGGAGGACCCCGGCTATCCTGCCGTACGGCGCATCCTGACCAATTACGGACGATTCTATCTATCCCTTGATATGGATCAGAAGGGACTTAAAGAGGAACAGCTGTATCAGAAAAAGATAGACCTTGTCTATGTAACACCTTCTCATCAATTCCCTATGGGGACGACCATGCCGGCCGAGCGGCGCAGCCGTATCCTGAGTTGGGCTGAAAAATGCGGGGGCTATATCATCGAAGATGATTACGACAGTGAGTTCCGCTACCGTTCGCGGCCTTTAAAAGCCCTTCAGGGGCTGGATAAAGCAGGCAGGGTCATTTATATGGGTACCTTCAGCCGCAGCCTTGCTCCGTCCATAAGGGTCGCCTTTATGGTCCTGCCGCAGGAATTGATGAAGCGGTATCAGCAGAAGTTCGGTAAGCAGTCCTGCACGGTTTCTCGTTTTGAGCAGCAGGTGCTGGCCGAGTTCATCGACAGGGGTCTGTATGTAAGGCACCTGAGACGCTGCACCAATTTGTATAAAAAGAAAGAGGCCCGCCTGATCGAAGATCTGACTGCCATTAAGGGCAGTTTCGTCTCCGGTCAGGGGGCCGGCCTTCATTTCCTGCTTCACCTGCCGTCGGTCAGCCGGGAAGGGCTGATCCGGGCGGCGCAAACCTATCGCCTGCAGCTTCATTTTCTGGATGAATACGCGGAAAAGGCACAAATGCCGTATCCGATCTTAGTTATCGGATTCGGAGGGCTTTCTTTTGAACAGATGAGTCAAAATGCTCAGGCCCTTACCAAAGCGGTGGAAACGGCGCAAGAGGGTCAGACATTAAGATCCCAGTAACCGTCCAGAGTAGCGAAATAATCCTCGATGGTCTCCGGCCGGCGGATCTGGAGGACAGAACCATTCTCCCGCAGTAAAAGTTCCGATGACCACAGGCGGCCGTTATAGTTGTATCCCATAGAAAAACCATGGGCGCCGGTATCATGGATGACAAGATAGTCGCCAATGTCGATCTTGGGCAGTGGCCGGTCGACCGCAAATTTATCGTTGTTCTCGCATAGGGCGCCTGTCACGTCGTAGACGTGGTCTAAAGGCTCCTTTTCTTTACCCAGCACGGTGATGTGGTGGTAGGCTCCGTACATGGCCGGCCGCATCAGGTTGGAGGCGCAGGCGTCGACTCCGATATAGTCTTTATAAGTCTTTTTTTCATGCAGGACTTTGGTGACCAGATGCCCGTTGGGACCCAGCATGAAACGGCCGCATTCAGTATAAATGGAGACATTTCCCAGGCCGTTAGGCACCAGGATCTGATCATAGGCTCTATGGACGCCTTCTCCGATAACGGCAATGTCATTGGCCTTCTGATCGGGACGATAGGGGATGCCGACGCCTCCGGACAGGTTGATGAATGACATGCTGATACCGGTCAGCTGCTTGATCTTTACTACCAGCCTGAAAAGGATCCCGGCCAGTACCGGATAATACTCATTGGATACTGTGTTGCTGGCCAGAAAAGCATGGATGCCGAATTCCTCGGCCCCCATAGCTTTTAGACGCCGGTAGGCTTCAATGATCTGGTCTTCGGTCATACCGTACTTGGCATCGCCGGGATTATCCATGATAGCGTTGGAAATGGCAAATTTCCCGCCCGGGTTAAAGCGGCAGCTGATCCTTTTGGGAATGGTGCCGGTCACCCGCTTCAGATCGTCGATCAGGCTGATGTCATCAAGGTTGATGGTAGCGCCTAACACATAAGCTTTCAGAAACTCCTGATCCGGTGTGTCGTTGGAAGAGAACATGATCTCGGTGCCGGTGATGCCGACCCGCTCCGACATGATCAGTTCGGCCATGGAAGAGCAGTCGGTCCCGCAGCCTTCTTCGTGCAGGATGCGCAGAATGGTGGGATTTGGAGTTGCCTTGACGGCAAAGTATTCCTTAAAACCGGGATTCCAAGCGAAAGCCTTGCGAAAATCCCGAGCTGTTTTACGGATGCCCTTCTCGTCGTAAATATGAAAAGGAGTGGGGTAGGTCTGTACGATTTTTTCGACTTGGTCTTTGGTAACGAAAGGTGTTTTCATAATTTCTTTCTCACAGCATTTCTTTTTTATCTTACTTAAAAACCGTCGGAGATTGCCGCTTTGCCGGGATCTCCGACGGTCTTTGTGTATGGATCTTGTATTTCTTCAGCGTGTGCCCTTGTCGTAGGGAATACCTTCAGCCTTAGGTGCTTTGGAGTTCTTGGAAGTAAACATCAGTACCAGCAGGGAGATGATGTAAGGCAGCATGTTATAAACGGTACCGGAAATGTGAAGGCTTGCCAGCCAGTCAAAACCGGTATAGACATTGGACAAGGCCCTGAAGAAACCGTACAGCAGGGCTGCCAGGGCGATCTTGATAGGATGCCAGTCGCCGAAGATCATAACGGCAAGAGCCAGGAAACCGAAGCCGGCTACACCGGTCTCGAACTTCCACTCGGAGACGCTGGCGGTGATATAGACGATACCGCCGATGCCGCCCAAAAGTCCGGAGATCAGGACGCCCGACCAACGCATCTTGTACACGTCGATACCAACGGAAGCAGCTGCCTGAGGATGTTCGCCGCAGGCCCTGAGGCGAAGGCCGAAGCTTGTCTTATAAAGAAGGACGTAGGCGGCGATCAGAGCGATCAGAGCGATCAGCATGAACCAGTTGAAATTGAAGGCGCCGATGGAAACAGTAAAGGCTTTTTTGGCATCGACATAGTTGATAGTAGCGGAAACGTTATCCGGGTCAGAAGCCATATTGATGGCCTTTACGATAACGGTGGCAGCTGCTGTTGCCAGAATGTTCATGGCCGTACCGATCAGGGTCTGGTCTGCCTTGAAGTTGATGCAGGCGACGGCCAGAAGCAGCGAATAGATGACGCCTGACAGACCGGCTGTCAAAGTAGTTACCAGAATGGTGACGGCGGCCGGAGCAGTGGAAAGAGCGTTCATGACCAAGGCTCCTCCCAGGGCGCCCATAACCATGATGCCTTCAAGCCCCAGGTTGATAACACCGGAATGCTCGGAGAAGCAGCCGCCCAAAGCGACCAGGATCAGCACCGATGCGAAAATCAAAGTATATTGGATCAGCAGGATCATTTGTCAGCACCTCCTTTTTCCGGCTCTTTCTCTTCGTCTTTTTGTTTGAGCAGGGCTTTTTCACTGCGGGCAGCGCTGCGTTTTGCCATAACCTGCTTGAAGAAGAGAACGAATCCGCACAGATAAATGATGATCGAAGAGATCAGGTCAGATATCTGGGAAGGATAAATAGCTTTATCCAGGTAAGAACCTCCGCTGGTGATGTGCTGAATAAAGTAGGAGGCAAAGATCGTGCCGATCGGGTTCAGGCCTCCCAGGAAGGTAGCGGCGATACCGTTGAAACCCATCTGCGGGACCGAAGACTGAGTTACCGACCACTGCTCGAAACCGGTCAGATACAAAAGGGCAGCACCCATACCGGCCAGGACTCCTCCGATGACCAGGGTGACGATGATATTACGATTGCCGTTCATGCCGGCATATTTGGCAGCGTCACGGTTGTAACCGGTCGCCTTCAGCTCGTAGCCGAAGGTCGTCTTTTCCAGGATCACCCAAACTAGGATGGCAATGATGATGGAAAGCGGAACGGCAATGGTCACATAACGGTTATTGGTAAACAGGGAAGGAAGCCCTGCCGTGGGAAGCAAGGCACTGGGATTGACGGATTTGATCGTCTTCGTATAAGGACTTGTTTCTTCTTTGACGGTCTTCAGCAGGATATTGACCAGATAAAGGCCGATCCAATTGAGCATGATGCCGGAAATGACTTCGTTTACATTGAAGTAAGCCTTTAGGACACCTACGATCAGGCCCCAGATCGCTCCGGCCAGCATGGCCATCAAAAGGCACAGGTACCAGGGAAGGCCCAGACCCAGTGCTCCGTACAGGCAGGCGCCTGCCCCGACAACATACTGCCCGGCTGCCCCGATGTTGAACAGGCCGACCTTATAGCAGAAGTTGATGGACAGCGCGCACATGAGAAGGGGAGCCGTCTTGACCAGTGTGTTGCCGAAGTATTTCAAAGCGGCCGGTCCCGAAGGATAGTTAAAGAAGTTTTTGATGATGGTCAGGATCGCCTGAAAGGCTCCCTTGGAATCAATAAAAAGAAGAACGATAAATCCGATCAGAAGTCCCGCCAGGATGCAGATCAGAGAAGCGGCAACCGACCTAAGTCCGTTGACCAGTTTTTCATTTGAACCTTTACTTTTCCGGCTCATGCCTTTACCTCCTGCCGGCGGGCACCGGCCATATAAAGACCCAATTCTTCCGGATCGGTCTTTTTCGGATCGAACTGGCCGACGATCTGACCTTCATACATGACCAGGATCCGGTCGGAAACGTTCATGACCTCTTCCAGTTCCAGTGAGACAAGCAGAACGGCGGTTCCTTTATCCCGCTCTGCGATCAGCTCTTTATGAATAAATTCTATGGCGCCGACGTCCAGACCGCGGGTAGGCTGTACAGCTACCAGTAATTTATGATCTTTGTCCAATTCCCTTGCCAGGATGGACTTCTGCTGGTTGCCGCCCGACATGGACCGGGTGATGGTGGCAGCACCCTGTCCGGAACGAACGTCGAATTTGTCGATCAGCTGATTTGCATAACTGCGGATAGCAGCCCGGCGCAAAAATCCCCCTTTGGTGAATTCCTTCTGCCAGTAGCGCTCCAGCACCATGTTGTAGTCCAGAGGATAATCCAGGACCAGACCGTGTTTCTGACGGTCTTCGGGGATATGGCTCAGGTATTGTGACCTCTGTCGGATCGAGGCGTGGGTGATATCCTGGCCGCACAGGGTGACTGTACCGGAAGAGACCGGTTCAAGACCCGTAAGGCCATAGACCAGTTCGGTCTGTCCGTTGCCGTCGATACCGGCAATGCAGACGATCTCGCCGGCCCGGACATGGAAAGAAACTCCTTTAACGGCATCGATCTTATGATGTCTGGACGGAACGGTCATATTCTCAACGGATAGGACAGTATCACCGGGCGTTGCATCTTTTTTCTGGGCGACCAGCTGTACGTCGCGGCCGACCATCATGCGGGACAGTTCCTGCTCGTTGGTATCTTTTACATTTACGGTACCGATGCATTTGCCCCGGCGCAGAACGGTGCAGCGGTCAGCGACCTCCATGATCTCGTTCAGTTTATGGGAAATGAAGAGGATGGATTTGCCTTCTTTAGCCAGGTTCTTCATGATCTGCATCAGTTCTTCGATTTCCTGAGGCGTCAGGACGGCGGTAGGCTCGTCGAAAATGAGGACGTCGTTATCCCGGTAAAGCATTTTCAGGATCTCGGTACGCTGCTGCATACCGACCGTGATATCCGAAATGACCGCGTCCGGATCGACTTTCAGACCGTACTGCTCGGAAAGAGCCAGCACCTTTTTGCGTGCCTCATCCTTCTGCAGGATCCCGTGACGGGTCGTTTCCACGCCCAGGATGATGTTTTCAAGGACAGTAAAGCACTGCACCAGTTTGAAATGCTGATGCACCATACCGATACCGAGATCGTTGGCATCGTTAGGGCTGTTAATGGATACTTTTCTGCCATTTCGGTAGATCTCGCCTTCTTCGGGCTGATACATACCGAACAGGACACTCATCAAAGTGGATTTTCCGGCGCCGTTTTCTCCAAGAAGGGCATGGATCTCGCCCTGCTTCAACTGGAGCGTAACGTCATCGTTGGCGATAATACCGGGGAAACGTTTGGTAATATGGCGCATCTCGACCGCATACTGGCTTGCGGGGGAAGCGGCCTTGTCCGCTGCGTTGCTTCCCATATGTCATCGCCCCCTTTCTTCATTTTTCTTATAAAGGCGTTAAAGAGCCCGGCTGCCGGTAGAGCATGATCCGGAACGCAGGCCGAAATACTTTCTTTATTATATACTTTTATAAGGAGTTAGAAAATGCTTTGTTACAGAAAAAAGACATAAAAAAGAAGGCCGGCATCACAAATACCGGTCTTCTTTTTCAGAAATTCATTTTGATTATTTGAGGTTACCCTGGAAGTTAACAGTGACATTTTCGGCAGCAGGTTCATCTGCGGAAGTGTCGTTGCTGACGGTGATGGTACCGTCAAAGATCTTGCCGACCAGTGCTTCATAATCTTCTTTGGTGAAGGAATCCGTCCAAACGGTGGAATCCTCGGGAAGACCTACATAGTTCTCGGACATGTCGGTCCCGGAAACAAGACCCAGCGTCTGGACCTGTCCTTTGTAGTCATCCCACTTGCCGTCTTTAACAGCGGCCAGCAGGGTGTTAACCGTTGCAGCCAGACCCTTCATAGCGGAGGTGATGGTCATGCCGTCGCCGTAGGTTCCGTCGATGATGGCTTTCTGGTCAACATCGACACCGATGACCTTGCCATTGACCTTGGCAGCTGCTTCAGCAGCAGAAGAGTAGATACCGCCGCCGCAGGCAAATACGACTTCGGTACCGCCGTTATACCAGGTAGCCATGGCTGCAGTGATATCATTGTCGCCGTAGAACTGGTTGCCGTAAGCGTAGTTGATCTCAACGCCGCTGACGGACAGGTCTTTGGCAGCAGCATCAGCACCTTGAACGAAGCCGTAGCCGTAGCGCTGTACAGCGGGAACAGCCATGCCGCCCAGGAAGCCGAGTTTGGTGTAACCGGAAGCCACTGCATAGTAGCCGGCCATATAACCGGGCAGCTCTTCCTGGTATACCGCGCAGTAAACATTGTCACGGGAATAGCCGTCTTCACCGGAAGACTTATCCAGATCATACTGCGAAACATCCAGTGCGATGAATTTTACATCCGGATAGGTATCAGCAGTTTCGGTGATGGTCTCTGCAAAGGCGTAGCCGGGCATAACCACGACGTTATAGCCGTCGGAAACGGCTTTATCGACCATCGCTACACGCTCGGGGGTAGAGTTACCTTCGGGTTTGTAGTAGGTGAAATCAAAACCATTGGACTCTGCAAAAGCCTTGCAGGCTTCATAGGTGGTCTGGTTGAAGGACTGGTCGGTGATATCGCCGTAGTCTGTGATCATTGCGATCTTGATGTCGGAATCACCGGCAGCAGCGGACGTGGAAGATTCACCGGCAGCCGTTGAAGACTCAGCAGCGGTAGAAGTCTCAGCGGTAGAACTTTCAGTAGAACTCTCTTCCTTTGAAGAAGAGCAGCCTGCCAGGCTGAAGACAGCCAGTGCCAGAGCCAGAGTCAGAGCAAGAATTCTTTTCATGTTCCCTCCTAGAATAATGACAGAAAAGTATGCATTTTGTAACATGCATTGCTCTTATTATAGCCTATCTTTACGACTTGGCAAGAGCAAGAATTGCTATACAAACTAAGCAATTGTTTAAAACAGCCGTGGACTTTCTGTGATATAATGGCGGAAAATCAACTGAAACAGCGGCAAGGAGGATCCTTTCATGGACGGTATTATGGTGATCGGCATCGCAGGCGGCACCGGAAGCGGCAAAACGACCATTACCAATAAGATCAAACAGGCTTTCGGAAGTGATGTGACGGTCATCTATCACGATAATTACTACAAGGCTCATCACGACCTTTCTCTGGAAGAAAGGTCCAAGTTGAATTACGACCATCCCGATGCTTATGATACGGATCTTCTGATCCGGGATCTTAGTGGCCTGAAAGCCGGTAAAACGGTCAATTCGCCCGTATATGATTTTACCATCCATGACCGTACTCCCAACATCCTGGTCATCAAACCGGCCCGTGTGATCATTGTCGAAGGGATCCTGATTTTTGTCAATCCTGCGCTCCGGAGTTTGATGGACATCAAACTCTTTGTCGATACCGATGCCGATGTCCGTATCCTCCGCAGGATCCGCCGCGATGTAAAGGAAAGGGGAAGGTCGCTGGACAGCGTGATCGACCAGTACATCACGACCGTAAAACCTATGCACGAGGCTTTTGTCGAGCCTTCCAAACGTTACGCCGATCTGATCATACCGGACGGAGGACAGAACGAAGTCGCCATGGAAATGGTACTGGGCAGAGTCAAGGCCCATCTGGAAACAAGCCCTGTAAAATAAGAGAGGAGCCGCTTAAATGGCAAAATTATACTTCAAATACGGAGCGATGGGTTCGTCCAAGTCTGCCCAGGCTCTGATCACCAAATTCAATTATGAAGAAAAGCATATGACCGTCTGGCTGATCAAGCCTTCCACCGATACCCGTGACGGAGCGGATATGATCAAGAGCCGCATCGGTCTTTATGCTCACGCTCAGATCATTACGCCGGACCAGGATATCATCGCCGAATACCATAAGGCCGGAAGAGCAGACGTGATCATTTCCGATGAATGTCAGTTTTTTACCCCTCAGCAGGTCGATCAGCTGCGTCAGCTGGTGGATGAGGACAATATCCCGGTCCTGTGCTTCGGCCTCAGGACTGATTTCACCACGCATTTCTTCCCGGGGTCCATGCGGCTGATGGAACTGGCGGATTCGATCACCGAGATCAAAACCATCTGTTCCTGCGGCAACAAGGCTACGGTCAACGCCCGGCTGGACGAAAACGGAAATATCATCACGACCGGTGCTCAGGTCCTTTTGGGTGGCAACGATCGTTATGAAGCTATGTGCCATAAATGCTGGATGAAGAAGATCCGGGAGCAGAAAGCCAGGATGACTGAAACCAAATAAAAAACCTCCCTGAACGGTCTCATTTGGTACCGTTTCGGGGAGGCGTTTTCTATTCCGGAAATATCAGGGCAGCATATTGCCGGCTGAAATGTAAAGCTCGTACCATTCTTTGCGAGTCAGGGCCAGATCGGAACCGTCCGCTACGTCTTTCATGCGGGAGGGTTTGGTCGAACCGGCAATGACCTGAATGTTGGCCGGATGACGGGTGATCCAGGCAGTCGCTATAGCTGTGTTGGATACCTGGTACTTGGCAGCCAGTTCGTCCATCTTTTCGTTCAGCTTCTGATATTTGGGATCGCCGAAGATCAGCCCTTCGAAATAGCCGTACTGGAAGGGAGACCAGGCCTGGATAGTAATGCCGTTCAGGCGGGCATATTCCAGAAAACCGATGCTGCGTTCCGTGCTCTGATCGATGCGCATGTTGGAGGCAAGGCCGGAATCCACCAAAGGAGTATGGCCCAGACCGAACTGCAGCTGGTTGACGGCCAGCTTGAAGGGAACATAGGACTGCAGCAGTTCTACCTGAGCTGAGTTCTGGTTGGAAACACCGAACGCCCTTACTTTACCGCTGCGGTGAAGTTCGGTGAAAGCATCGGCCACATCCTCAGGCTCCATCAGAGAGTCGGGACGGTGAAGGAGCAGAACGTCAAGGTAGTCGGTGTTCAAGCGCTTCAGAGAAGCGTCGACACTTTCAAGGATGTGCTCTTTGGAAAAATCGAACCAGCCTCCGCGAATGCCGCATTTGGTCTGAATGATCATCTGATCACGCAGAGAGGAGTGAAGGTCGGCGGCCCGGCCGAATTTTTCTTCGCATTTGCCGCCGCCGTAGATGTCGGCATGGTCGAAATAGTTGATGCCCAGGTCCATATTAGTGCGGATCAAGGTTTCCAGATCCTTGTTATCCATATTGCTGATACGCATACAGCCCATGACAATGTTGGAAGCATTGGGGCTGACGGTATCGATGGGAATATACTTCATGATTAAACCTCCTTGCAGGGAATGGCTTTATTATAATCAAAAATAAGGACAGAGCAAGAAAAAAGGAGAGCATGATGTCATTCCTTTTGGAAGCGGAAGCTGAGAAAAGGGAAAACCATACAAAAAATTTTTGAATTTCCGGTTGACATCATTCTTAACATTTGATATTATACAAATCGCTGACCGCGAAAGTGAGATGTAAGGCGAGCGGAAAGTATATGGCCCTGTGGTCAAGCGGCTAAGACGCCGCCCTCTCACGGCGGAAACAAGAGTTCGATTCTCTTCGGGGTCATTCATGGGCCTTTAGCTCAGTTGGTTAGAGCTCCCGGCTCATAACCGGTTGGTCCCGGGTTCGAGTCCCTGAAGGCCCATCGTTTTCCTGTTTTTCAGGAACAAACAATTTTATGGCGGAGTAGCTCAGTTGGCTAGAGCACGCGGTTCATACCCGCGGTGTCAAGAGTTCGAATCTCCTCTCCGCTACTTATGCGCGAATGGCTCAGAGGTAGAGCATCGCCTTGCCAAGGCGAGGGTCGCGAGTTCGAATCTCGTTTCGCGCTCTGTTTAAAAGCCCTTAGAAACCGTATGGCTGCGGTTATCTAAGGGCTTTTTACTGTTGAAAACCATAATTTATATTCATTCCGACTGTCGGAAGTTTTTACTGGCAGATATATTAATTTTTATTTATTGAACTCAAAGACATATTTTTCGAAGGCATTGATGACTTTGGTGGAACCGTAGGTTTCCTCGCGTTTGATCCGGTAATCGTAGTTCATGTGATTATGGCCGTGTACCATATAAGCCGGGTGATAACGGTCCATCAGATCGTTGAATGCTTTAAAACCACGGTGGGCCAGATCCTCGCCGTCTCCTATACCGACGGCCGGCGCGTGAGTCAGCAGGATATCGAAGCCTTTATGAAAGAGGATAGAGAAGGCCATGGAAGAGACCCGTTTTTTCATCTGGTTTTCTGTATACTGAAAAGGACCGTCGTTATATTTCATGGAACCGCCGAAACCTAAGATACGCACTCCGTTGACTGTGATCAGGCGGTCGTCAGCCTCAAGGCATCCTTCCGGAGGCTTGGTCAGATACTGTTTATCATGGTTTCCGGGAACGTATACGACCGGGGCTTTGCACATGGTTGCCAGAAAGGTAAGATATTCGGATTTCAGATCGCCGCAGCAAAGGATCAGATCGATATCCTTAACGTAGTTCTTGTCAAAATAGTCCCACAGGAACTTGGATTCCTGGTCTGCAACTGCAAGGATCTTCATGGAGGCTCCCTTTCTTTTCAATATAAGCAAAGTCCGTTAATACGGGCATTATAGCATTTTCGGTCAAGGGCAGGCAAATTGTTTGTAAAGGCAAGTCTGTGCTTAATTTTTAACAAGTTGTTCATTGAAAACAGATCCCGGGCAACCTATAATAGGTTAGAATTAGATAATTGCCGTATTGTCTGAAATTGTAGGAGCATGTTTGCTATGAAAAAAGCTGCGTTACCTTTTACCACGATCTCGGTCGTCGGGCTGGGCCTGATGGGGACTTCCCTGATCGAAGCCTGCGAAGACGCCGGGACGGTTACTGCTTACGGGATGGGCCGCAATCCGGTATCCATTCAAAAAGGGATCCGGGATAAAGTACTTGCTGACGGTGCAGTGCTGGGGCAGGAAGACGATCATGCAAGGAAGCTTCTTGCCGGAAGCGATCTGATCGTACTGGCCATGTATCCGTCCGGCCTGCTTCCCTTTATTGAGACTTACCGTGACAGCTTTTCCAAGGGAACGATCGTGATCGATATCTGCGGCCTTAAAGGGGCTTTTGTGGATAAAGCCCAGGCCCTGATGCCGGAGGGAGTCGAATATATCGGTACCCATCCCATGGCGGGACGGGAAACCAGCGGATACGACGCGGCCAACAGCGAATTGTTTCTGGGCACCAGCTTTCTGATCGCACCGACGGACAAGAATACGGAAGAAAATATCGACAGGATCATCCGGCTGGCAAAAGCGATCGGCTGCGCCCGCATCCGCAAAGTCAGCCCTGAAGAACACGATGTCATCATAGCTTATACCAGCCACATGCCGCATGTGCTGGCCTCATCCCTGATCAATTGCTGGAACGGGACAGAGGACATTGCTTCCTTTACCGGCGGTTCCTTCAGGGACGCGACAAGGGTCGCGCAGATCAACAGCCGTTTGTGGACCCAGCTTTTTCTGGATAACAAGGGGCCGCTGATGAAGGAGCTGGACGATTTTCAAAAGGAGCTGGACACCTTTAAAAAGGCCCTGGCAGAAGACGATGCGGAAGCCATGAATGCTTTTCTGGACCGGTCCTGCCAGCGTAAAACTGCCTGGAACGAAAGACGGGACCGTTATCATGAGTGAAAAGTATATAGGACCCGGAAGGGTAGGGGGCAGTATCGTCATACCGGCTTCCAAGAGCCTTTGCCACAGGGCTATCCTGATGGCCTCACTGGCACAGGGACGGTCCCTTATCGATAATGTTTATTTTTCCAAGGATGTAGAGGCGACTTTGCAGGTGGCCCGCATACTGGGAGCTAAGGTTCAGGCAGACGGAAGCCGGGTCCTGATCGACGGCTGCGGGATCCATGCGGGAAGCAGTCAAAGAGCTGCCAGTGGACCGACCCTGATCGACTGTTCCGAATCCGGTTCGACCCTTCGTTTTGTTGTGCCGATCCTGTCGATCGCTGGCATACCGGCAACTTTTACCGGCCGCGGCAAACTTCCCGAGCGCCCCATGGATGTTTACTACCGATTATTCGATCAGCAGGGCATTGCCTATCAGACGAGAAACGGGAAACTGCCTCTTACGGTGACCGGCCGTCTGTCGTCAGGTCAGATCTGTATCGACGGCAGTGTCAGCTCCCAATTTGTTACCGGCCTTTTGATGGCGCTTCCTCTGGCAAAGGAAGATTCCGTGCTGACGATCAGCGGGACCTTTGCCTCTCGTCCATATGTTGACCTGACACTGGGTATGTCCCGGCGCTTCGGCATCCGGATCGATGAAAAAGACGACCATACCTTTGTAATCAAAGGAAATCAGACCTACCGGGCGGCCAATCTTACTGTCGAAGCTGATGCTTCCCAGGCTGCCTTCATGGCAGCGGCAGGGTTGATCGCTGCCGGTGATCAGGGCCTTATGATCGAGGGACTTGACCCTGAGACCAGGCAGGGAGACCTTGCCTTTTTGAAATTTGCCGCCTCCATGGGAGGACACATCGAGTGGACAGAGAAAGGCTTGAAGGTCAAAAGGTCGGATCTTAGAGGGGATCACGTATTCGACTGCGAAAACTGCCCGGATATCGTGCCTATCTTAGCCGTACTGGCTGCCTACGATCACGGAACAGTTACCATTACCCATGCCGAACGGCTGAGGATCAAAGAATCCGACCGCCTGCAGGCGATGACGGAAGAAATGACAAAAGCAGGAGCTGCCATTGAGCAGACGCCGGATGGATTGATCATTAAAGGAGGACGCCCCCTTCAGGGTGGAACGGTCCAGGCCTGGAATGATCACCGCATTGCCATGAGTATGGCGGTCGCTGCGCTGGGGAGCCGGGAGGGTATCACCATCCGGGGAGCCGAGTGCATCAGTAAATCATGGCCTACCTTTTTTGAGGATCTGGCAGCGGTCACACAATAATATTTGAGGAAATTATGAGTAATACCTACGGACAGAGTATCAGACTTTCGATTTTCGGAGAATCGCACGGCAAGGCGATCGGCATGGTGCTGGACGGTGTCGAGCCGGGCGTTTCCATCGACATGGATCAGCTGGAATTCCAGATGAAAAGGCGGGCGCCGGGCGGAGCTCTGGCGACTTCCCGCAAAGAAGCCGATCAGGTAGAGTTCGTTTCAGGCATTTTGAACGGAAAGACCTGCGCCAGCCCAATCTGCGGGATCATTGCCAACACCAACACTCATTCTCAGGATTATGCCAATCTGGCAGCCTGGATGAGACCTTCCCACGCCGATTATCCCGCATATATGAAATATCACGGTTTTAACGACATCCGGGGAGGCGGCCATTTTTCTGGACGCCTGACAGCGCCTTTGGTAGCCGCCGGTGAGATCTGCAACCGTGCCTTATGCAATCACATGCCTCTGCAGGCAGGAAGCCACATCGTCAAACTGGGAGAATATGAGGAACCATTATGGTCGGATATCCTGCCGGACGTGCTGGCATCTCATGAGAAAATGGCCGTCCCCTGCCAGGATCCGGATCAGGTTGCTTCGATCATTGAAAAAGCCCGTATGGATATGGACAGCGTGGGCGGCATCGTGGAAACAGCTTTATGGGGCGTTCCCGTCGGCCTGGGCGATCCTTTCTTTGACTCGATGGAAAGCCGCCTGTCCCATATCCTGTTCTCGGTACCGGCGGTCAAAGGGGTCATGTTCGGCGCCGGCGACGGATTTGCCTCGATGAAAGGTTCCGAAGCAAACGATCCTTATTACTTTGACAACGAAGCCCTGGTCAAGACCAGGACCAATCATAACGGCGGGATCTTAGGCGGTATTACGACGGGAATGCCCATCGTTTTCCGCACCATCATCAAACCGACTGCTTCGATTGGTAAAAAGCAGATGTCCGTCAACCTTCAGACAGGGCAGGAGGAAGAGGGGCAGATCAAGGGACGGCACGATCCCTGTATCGTTTTACGGGCGGTCCCGGTACTGGAAGCTGCGGCCAAGATCGCGGTCTACGACGCGTTCAGGGAGGGTAAATTTTAATGAGAGATCTGTCAGAAGTCCGCAAGGATATCAACAAAGTCGACGATCAGATGAGCCGCCTGTTCGCGGAGCGCATGGATCTTGCCAAAGAAGTCGGCGAATATAAAAAAGCTCATGATCTTCCGGTCTTCGTTCCCGAACGGGAAGCCGAGATCCTGGAGAAAAAAAGGCAGGCCTTCCCCAACCGCGACGAGGAATTTTTAAAAGCACTGACGGAATTTTACCAGACCCTGATGGACCTTTCCAAAGAGGAACAGAAGCGCATCATCGGAAAGCCTCTGCCTATTGGCTTTTACGGAGTGGAAGGTTCCTTTACCCAGGAAGCCTTTTTCCAAATGTTCGGCCGTATGACCCAGGGCATTTCCTACCAGACCTTCCGGTCCATGTTTGAAGCGGTCCGGGACGGCTCCCTTCGCTACGCCGTTGTGCCTTTGGAAAATTCCCTTACCGGTATCATCGATGATGTCTACGACCTTATGGGTGAGTTCAATTTTTACATCATCAGGGAATGCTCGGTACGCATCCGTCAGAATCTGCTGGGCCCGGAAGGCAGTCAGATCTCGGATATCCGGCAGGTATATTCACATCCCCAAGGTTTTGCCCAGTCTTCGGACTTTTTGAGCGCCTATCCGGACTGGCAGCTGATCCCCTACTATAACACCTCCCGCAGCGCCAAGCTGGTAGCGGATTCCAAGGACAAGAGCAAGGCCTGCATCGCGTCGGGAGAATGTGCCCGCCTGTACGGTTTGAAAGTCCTGTCACCGGACATTATGGATAATGCCGAGAATTTTACCCGCTTTGCCGCGATCAGCCCTAATATGGAGAGCAGTCAGGATGCGGACGCTATCAGCCTGTATTTTACACTGACCCATAAACCGGGCAGTCTGTACGGGGTGCTGGAGGAATTTTCCAAGCATGATCTGAATATCTTTCGTATCGATTCGAGGCCTATCAAGGGCAAGGTGTGGGAGTATGCCTTTTTCGTAGATGTCGAGGGAAATCTGCAGGATCCGGATGTGGTCGAGGCTCTTAAAGGAGTCCGGTCCCACTGCCTGTCCTGGCACGTCCTTGGCAATTATAAGAAGCCATGACAGATGTGACCATTTACACTGACGGAGCCTGCCGGGGAAATCCCGGCCCTGGCGGTTACGGCTGCCTACTATTGTATACGGACCCTAACGGGCAGGAACATAAGAAAGAAATCAGCGCCGGCTACCGGCTGACGACCAACAATCGTATGGAGATCATGGCCGTTATAGCCGGACTGGAACTATTGAAGCGGCCCTGCCGGGTAGAGCTGTATTCCGATTCCCAGTATGTCGTCAACGCCGTTGAAAAAGGATGGGCGGCCAAATGGCAGCGTTTCGGCTGGTACAAAGACAGCAAACATAAAGAAAAAGCAAAAAACGAGGACCTTTGGAAAAGACTGATGCCTCTTCTTGAAATGCATCAGGTGACCTTTCACTGGGTCAAAGGGCATGCGGACAACGATTATAACAACCGCTGCGATGCCCTGGCGGTAGCCGCCGCTCAGGATAAGCAGCATCTATTGGAAGATCATCATTATCAAGCGGGGTGATAAAGATGGAAATACAGGATTGGCGTACTTTTTTAGTCCCGTATAACCAGGCGGTAGCGGAGCTTCTGGTAAAATTCCGCAATATCCAGTATGAATACAAGAACCTGGGGACTTATTCGCCGGTCGAACAGGTGACCGGACGGGTCAAGACCATCAGCAGTATTCTGCAGAAGATGGCCAAAAATAACATTGCTTTTGAAGATCTGGAAGAAAGAATGTCCGATATCGCCGGTATCCGTATCATCTGCCAGTTCGTGGAAGATATCGATATCGTGGTCAAGCTGATCCGTGAACGTAAAGATATGGAGATCACGGAAGAGACCAACTATATTTCTCATAAAAAAGCCAGCGGCTACCGCAGCTATCATATTATCATCAATTATCCGGTCTATACGGCCCTGGGCACCAAAAACGTAAGGGCTGAGATCCAGATCCGGACCCTGGGCATGAATTTCTGGTCCATCATCGAACATTCTCTTTCTTACAAATACCGCGGCCAGCTCCCGCCGGGAGTTTCGGAAAGGCTGACCAACGCCGCGGAAGCCGCTTTTAATATGGATCAGGAAATGTCAGCGATCCGCAGTGAGATCCTGAATGCCCAGGGCACCTTCGAACACCAGGCAAAAGTGGTAAGCGATGCCATGAATAATATTCAATCCATTTATCAGCAGAGTGAAAAGATCGCCATGAGAGAGGCGCAGGAAACACTGCTTGAACTGGTAAAGGAAAATAAAATGGATGAGATCCGTGATTTCAGCCACCAGCTGGATGCGATCGCGGCCCACCACAAGATACAGAATCTGAGTAATCAGGATTAAATAATCAAAACGGGGCTCAAGTAAAACGGAGGCAGCAAGATGAGATGTCCTTATTGCGGAGCGGAAGACACAAGGGTCGTTGATTCACGGTCGCTTGACGACGGGATCGCGATCCGCAGGCGCCGGGAGTGTGAAAAATGCGGAAAGCGCTTTACAACAAAAGAAATCGTGGAGTCCGTGCCCATCGTCGTCATAAAAAAGGATGGCAGCCGTCAGGAATTCGACCGTAAAAAACTGATCGAGAGGATCCTCAGAGCCTGTCAGAAGCGAAAGGTTTCGATGGAATCGATCGAACAGCTGGCGGACCATATCGAAAATGAGGCCATGAAAAAGCCGCGCCGGGAGATCTCGACCCGTGAGATCGGAGACCTGGTCCTTCAGGGCCTGTGGTCGATCGATCAGGTGGCATATGTGCGTTTCGCGTCGGTCTACCGCGATTTCGAAAGCCTGGACTCTTTCATGGATGCTATTAAAAACCTGAAAGATACCGAGCCGGACAAGGAAGGAAAAGATCCGCAGAAAGAAACGGAATAAGGCTAAAACAAGAGGGGGCATCAAAGTGGCTGGAACGTTTTCACCTTCGATCCGTCAGAAAAACATCATCCGGCACCGCGACGGCAATCTGCTGGTTTCGGCAGCCGCCGGTTCGGGTAAAACAGCCGTATTGGTGGAGCGAGTCGCCGCTTTACTGACCAGTCCCAAAGACCCGGTCTCGATCGATCAGCTGCTGATCGTGACCTTTTCCAATGAAGCGGCCCGCCAGATGAAAGAGCGGATCAGCAGCCGTCTGGAGGAATTGGCGGACGAAGCCCAGGGCCCTCTTAAGGACCGGCTGCTGGATCAGATCCGCCTGATCCCCATGGCCTCGATCTGTACCAATAACGCCTTCTCGCTGTCCTTATTGAAGGATTATGTAACCCGTATCGAAATGGTCGATCCGGGCTTTCGGGTAGCGGACGAGGCAGAAATACAGCTTTTGAACAGTGACTGCTTGAAAACGGTCATGGAACGTTTCTATACCGATAGTTTAGCGGATCCGGATAAGCCTGCCAGTAAGGATTTCTTTGCTTTTGTCGCCTCCTATGGGTCCAATTATGATGATTCCGGGGCCCAGGAAATGCTGCTGGATATCTACAGCTTTATGATGAACGATCCCGATCCGGTCGGCTGGCTGAACCGGTCGGTCGATCAGCTGGATCCGGATACCTGGAAAGAAAGGGATCCTTGGCAGGAAGATGCCCGGAAAGCTCTTCTTTCTTCTATCACTGACTATATGGACCAGATCCGTCTCAGGCAGTCCATCTACCAAAGATATGCCGGCAATAAAACAGCCGATAAGATAACTGCGGAATGCCGGGACCTTCTGACGGAACTGGAAACGCTGCAGAAGCAGGGACAGATCTCACAGATGGCTGTGAAAATAGAAGACACAGAACTAAGCCGCAATCTGAAGACCATTCTGTCGGAAGAAGACAAAGCTTTGCTGGACACGATACAGCCCGGCAATATTAAAGTAGATATAAGGAAAGAGTATAACTACGTATATTCGACAGGAAACCGTGAACGCATGCGGTCCTTTACGGCTCCTGCCATGAGAGGCATGCGGATGGTCCTGTTAGCTTTTCTCGATGAAGTCGTTCATGAAAAGCAGCAGCGTAACATTCTGGAATTTCATGATTTCGAACAATATGCTCTGAAGATCCTGTCTGACCCCAAGGGGCCGGACGGCGACAGCGATGTAGCCAGGAACCTTCAAAACCGGTACCGCTATATTTTTATCGACGAATATCAGGACAGCAACGAGATCCAGGAACAGACTATTTACCATATAGCCAGAAAGGTCAAGGGACGGCCTGTCGATGTCTTTATGGTAGGAGACGTCAAGCAAAGCATCTATCAGTTCCGCCATGCCGATCCTACTTTATTTGCGGATAAATATAACCATTATGGGATCGATCCCATTGAAAAAAGGCTGAGGACGGAAAAAACCGATAAGTACCACCTGGAAGGTCTTATGAAAACGGGCAGGCAGGACGTACGGAATAGTCTTCGCAATGACCGTAAGATCCTGCTGTCGGTCAACTACCGCAGCCAGCAGCCTGTTCTGGACGCAGTCAACTATATCTTCCAGTCGGTCATGATCAAAGAAGTCGGAGATATTGCCTACGGGCCCAAGGAAAGGCTCAATCCCAGGCCGGGCCTGGATCCATCTTCCTGTAAAGGGAAAAGCGGCCCCTCCTGTGGACTTACGGTCATTGAAAATTGTCAGACCACAGCTGACGGCATCCGGCAGGAAGGGGAATTTATCGGAAAGACTATAGGCAGATTAGTCAAGAAGGACGGTTATCAATATCACGATATCGTGGTCCTGGTCAGGACTGCCGAGACGGGACGGATCATCGCGGACGCGCTGGGGCAGCTTTCGATCCCCTGTTATGCGGAGTCCAAAGAAAACTTTTATTCAGCACTGGAGATCAGGACTATGATCAACCTGCTCAGGGTCATTGATAACCCCCGCCAGGACATTCCATTGCTGGGTGTGCTTTTGTCGCCGATCGGAGGGATGACCGATCAGGATCTGGCCCTGATGCGCCTTTGTGCTGCCAAGGATCCGGAACATAAGGAAATTCTGCTGGATTCGCTCAAAAAGGCGGCGGAAGAAGTAAAAGAGACGGACCATATGGATCCGGAAGAGGCCGCTATGTGCCGAAAAGCCGCTGATTTCCTGACAAGGCTGGAAAGATGGCGGACGCTGTCAAGGCGTCTTATCGTGCATGATCTGATCTGGCAGCTTTATCAGGAGACCGGTTATTATCTGTATGCTTCGGCCATGCAGGGAGGCAGCCGCCGGCGTATGAATCTGGATCTTTTATTGAATAAGGCCATCGATTTTGAAAGGGGTAGTTTCAGCGGCCTTTACCAATTCCTTCGTTTTATTGAGAAAATGGAGGAGAGACAGGTCATCGAGAACGAAGCCCGTCTGTACAGCGAAAGTGAAAATATAGTCCGCATCATGACCATCCACAAAAGCAAGGGTCTGGAATTCCCGGTCGTTTTTCTTGCCGGCCTGAACAAGTCTTTCAATAAGCGCGATATCGTTAAAAATTATGTCGTCGATGATAAGCTGGGGATCGGGGCTAAGGCGGTAGATTACGAACAAAAGGCCGTTTACTCATCTCCCTCTTTTGATATCGTTTCGGAGCATAAGAAGCAGTCTCAGATGGCGGAAGAGGTGCGTATCCTTTACGTTGCCATGACCAGGGCCGTTGAAAAGCTTTATCTGATGGCCTCGGATAAAAACGAGTGCGCGATCGATATGACTTCGGCCGGGGAAAAAGATAAGGATCCGCATTTTCGTTTAAACCCCGATGAACTGATGGCCTGCAAGAGTTATTACGATATGATCTCAAAGGTCATCAACGGAAAGGGAGGAAAGGTCTTCGATCTGTCGGTCATCCAGGCTGAGGCAGGACAGGAACAGGGCTTGATGACTGTACCGGACCAGGACCCTGACCGGCCGGACTCGATCGCGGTTTCGCAGGGACTGTCTGATACGGGAATGTCCGATACGGATGAAGAAGAAGGGGTGACCATCGACCGGTCCGATCCTGCCGTCATCGACCGCCTTCTCAGGTGGAAATACGATCTGTGGAAAAATCGCATCCCGCAGGTGCTGTCCGTTTCCGAAATCAAAGAGGAAAGGATGGAAGAGGGAAAGGAAGAGGTCCAAGATGGCACCGAACCTATAGCCGCTTCACTGTCCTTTGCGGATGGGACCGATCAGGAAAGCGTTGAATCAAAGCGAGGGGAAGGCGCCCGCCGGGGTACTGCCTTTCACCAGATCCTGGCTTTGGCGGATCTGAAGATGCTGGGGCAAAAAGGCGGTATCCAAAAGGAGATAGACCGTCTGGTCGGGGAAAAGAAGATCCTTAAAGAAGATGCGGATCTGGTGGATCCCCGCTGGATCGAAACCTTTACCAACTCCCAGCTTTACGGGCGGATCCTGGCATCAGACGCATATTTCAGAGAGAAACCTTTCGTGATGAGCCTTAGCATGAAAGAGCTCAGCGGGCTGACCGACCGCTATCCGGTCAAGGATCCGGACGCTGCCGAAAAAGTGGTGGTGCAGGGCATCGTAGATCTGTATTTTATCGAGCAGGGACATATCGTCCTGGTCGATTATAAGACAGATAAATGGCTGGATAAGGTCCGCATCGGCGGCTACGGCCGCCAGCTGGCTCTGTATGCGGATGCCCTGTCCCGTGTTTACGGAAAGCCGGTAACCGAAAAGTGGCTTTATGCCGCCCGAAAAGGAGACCTGATTTCATGCTGACACCGCAGCAAAGGCTGGCTGTCGAACATGTCTACGGCCCCATGATGGTAACCGCTGGACCCGGTTCCGGCAAGACCAGGGTGCTGACCGAAAGGGTCAGGCGCCTGATGGCGGTCACCGATCCTTGTCGGATAGCGGTTTTTACTTTTGCCAGAAAAGCTGCCCGGGAAATGCAAGACCGCTTTTTAAGCATGACCGATGAGAAGAATGCTGATATGGTCCGGTTCGGTACCTTCCATTCCATATTTTTTGGGTGGCTGAAGGAGTGGGGCTGCCTTAAGGCAGATGTTCATATCGTCGAAGAAAGCGAACGGCTGGAATTTTTATATGACAGAGGCTGGGATCCTGACAGGATCTTGGCCTTTTTTGATGATAAGGGGGACGGTTCTTTAGAGGAAATCACCGCTTTGATGCCGGAGGAATATGCATCTTGGAAACGAGCTCGGAATGCCATTGATTTTACCGATATCCTGACCATGACCGACCGGGTCATGGAAGACCATTGTCTATATAAGGATATCGATTTCTTCCTGATCGATGAATTTCAGGATATCGATCCTCTGCAGTACCGGATCGTCCGTCACATGGTCTGTCCGCCGGGCGGAGAAGGAAAGGCCAACCTTTTTGTGGTCGGTGACGAGGACCAGTCCATCTATGCCTTCAGAGGGTCAGACCCGGGAATTTTTCTTCATTTTCAGGAGGATTTCCCGGGCTGCCGCCGGGTCGATCTGGATACGAATTTCCGCTGCGCCTCTTTGATAACCGGCTACAGTCAGAAACTGATCCGTCATAACGAGCACCGATTTGATAAGACCATCAAACCGGCTCCGGGAGCGCCGGATGGTTCGGTTACGGTCCTGGCTTACTTTGACGAAAAGGAGGAAGCCCGTTCTTTATGCAGACGCCTGTCCAGGCAAAGATGGTTTAGACCTGGAGAAAATACAGCCGTCTTATGCAGGACCAGGGCGGAGTGCCGGCGAATGATGGAATATCTGCAGCAGGAAGGATGTCCTTATCAAAGTCCCTTGGTCGCGGCAGAAGAAGAAGATCCTTCTGCTGACAATACCGCAGGGCCTTCTGACCAGGGCAGGAAACGGGAGGTATCCTGGTCAGGCGGGATATGGAAGATCTGATCCGGTTTGCTAAAAATCCGTGTGATAAAAACTGCCTGGAAAACGCTCTGCCTTTACTGAAAGTGCTGGCCGACAATCCCGAATGGAGGCGCTGTCCGGAGGGGGAGGATCTGCTGGGCTATCTTCTTAAGCAGCCGACGGTTTCCCTGAAAGACGCCATGGAAATCAGCGAATTAAAAGACACATTGGAGGTTGTAAGAAGGCAGAAAGACGGGGATTTTCTGAAGAACTGCCGCCTGATCTGGCTCCATACCGATTACCTTTCCCAGGCGTCCAAAAGGCTCAAGCGAAAAGGGCTCGGCTGGCCCCAGCTGATCCGACAAATGCTAAGATTATATGATCAGGGGAAGGACCCTGTCGCCGTCCTCACCATGCACGGAGCCAAGGGACTGGAATTTGACCGGGTCATCCTGCCCGGGCTTGCGGAAGGAAAGTGCCCCCGTAAGGAAGCGATCGAAAAGGCTGAGCGGGGCGGCCAAGAAGAGTCAGCCATGGAAGAGGAGCGGCGTTTGTTTTATGTGGCCGTGACAAGAGCTAAGAAAAAGCTGGTGCTGTCTTATTACCGGGGCATGGGAAGGGGAGCGTCGCGTTTTCTGAAAGAGATGGGGCTTGACGTGAGGAATTAAGTTTCTGTTAAATTTGTCCTCTCACTTTCGTTGACGGATACAGAAGGCGATGCTATAATTCTGTATTACATCATACTATGATATGGAGGTAGATGATGTGAAAAAACTGAGGAAATGGATTCTGGGTGCAGCGCTTGCCGGTATGATGGCAGTCATCGCAATGCCATTCAGTGCGGCTGCTTCCGACCAGGTTCCCCCGGTTGACGCGCAGAGTTCGGATGAGGTATCCGAAGAGGGCAGCGGGCCGGGCATCGATCCGGGTCAGGAAACCGAAAGCACTCAAGAGTCCGGGCCTGATGTAAACAGCAGTTTGACAGAGTCAGAATCCGAAAGCTACCAAGAGGCCGATCCTTCCCAAAACAGCAGTTTGAAGGAGGAAGACCTCAGCGAAAGCAGTTCTGCGGAAGAAAGCGCGGACAGCGATTCTTCTGAAAATGCAGAGACTGCAGAGGATTCTGATGTATCGCTGACACTGTTCAGCAACCAGGACCCGCAGCTTTTCAGCACCATGGCAGTCAGTCTTGCTGCTGTCTCTGACCAGAGCGCACAGACCGATCATCACGGACTGAGGAGCAACATCGAGTTTAAGAAATTTGAGATCAACTACAACAAGTATTCGGTCAACTCGGTGGAGTATATCGTTATTCATGACACCGGCAATTCGGCTGCAGGCGCAGATGCGATGGCGCATTACAACTATTTCGCCGGCGGAGACAGGGACGCTTCAGCCCATTATTTTGTCGATGATCATGAGGTCGTCCAGATCATCGATGACAGCGAAGCATCCTGGCACAGCGGCGTTCCGTATAAGACTTATGCGACGCCTATTTCCAACACAAACTCGATCGGTATCGAGTTGTGTATCAATTCTGACGGCAACTATAATGAAATGGTCAAGAACGGGGTCGACCTGGCAGCTTATCTGCTTTGGAAATACGACCTTCCCATCGATCATCTGGTCCGTCATTATGACTGCAATGGTAAGACCTGCCCCCTTACCATGTCGGGCAGCAACTGGGCAGTCTGGAACGAATTCAAAGCAGCGGTAAAGGCAAAACTTGCGACCTACAGCGGTTCCAATTCCGGTTCGGATACCGAAGTCGGCACCGATCAGACCTGGCATTACAACGCTATCATCGGTGACAGCAAAATGAGCGCCGATACGATGGCACAGGCTGCACTAATGAATAACTCAGGCCTTTCCGAGTCGGCCGCTTACGAACTTGCCAATGATTATCTGGAACTCGGCAAGATCTATCACATCCGCGGCGACATCGCATTCTTCCAGGCAGCGTTGGAGACCGGATGGTTTGCCAGCGATGTATTCAGAGGCTACAAGAATTTCTGCGGCCTGTTCAACTCGACGGGATCCGATTACGAACAGTATTCGACCTACGAGGAGGGCATTGAAGCTCATTTGCAGCATCTGTACTGGTATGCGACCGGAAATTCTCTGCCGGAAGGCCGGAAATCTCTGGATCCCAGAGGTTTTGAATCGATTGCCGGAATTGCCTCGACATGGGAAGAATTAGGCGGGAAATGGGCCGTGCCCGGTTACGACCCCAACCGTTACAGTTCCTTAGCTGAGGCAAGGAGCGCTCACGCTTCCTACGGTGACATCCTGATTTCTTTGTATGCGGCTTACGGCGGCAT
>Ga0256404_1002450_pt1 | contig 41027 bp, 42 predicted proteins | sample RumenRJG_01DNA_FD_185990 | JGI IMG/M metagenome (GOLD analysis project Ga0256404, IMG submission 185990) | Bovine rumen microbial communities from Lethbridge, Alberta, Canada - RJG_01 | ecosystem: Host-associated > Mammals > Digestive system > Stomach > Rumen | place: Canada: Alberta | collected... | reverse complement strand
ATATTTTTCTCTCATTCCACTAATTGCGTTTGCAGTTAAAGCTATAACAGGTGTATTAAAATTATCTATTTCTTTTAGTCTTTTTAATGTTTCTACTCCGCTCATTTTTGGCATCATGTCATCTAAAAGAATTATATCAAACTTATCTTTATTTTTTATTTTTGAGATACATTCAAATCCACTTTCACATGTTGTAATCATGTTGGCATTATATTTTTCTAGTAATTTTGTTGCTACTTTTAAGTTTAATGGATTATCATCTATTATTAATATTTTAATATTATATAGATCTAACGTATTTTGGTTAAATTCATTAACTTCTTTTTCTTCAATCTCTATTCCTTGATTTATTACAACTGTAAATTTACTTCCTTCACCATATACTGTATGAACTATTATTTTTCCACCCATTAATTCTATTAATTGTTTTGTTATCGCTAATCCTAACCCAGTTCCTTCAATTGTTGTATTTTTGTCTTCATCTAATCTTTGGAATTTAGTAAACATTTTATCAATGTTTTCTTTTTTTATGCCTCTTCCAGAGTCTTCTACAGTTATTATTAATTTGGTTGCTTTTTCTGAATTAACACAATTGACTTCATAATGTACATAACCTTTTTCTGTATATTTGCATGCATTGCTTAGTAAGTTTGTTACTACTTTTTTTAAATTCGCATGATCTCCATAAAGTGTTTTTGGTATATCATCTGCTATTTTATAGGTAAATTCTAATCCTTTATCTCGAGCTTTTATTTCTATCATTTTTGCTAGACTTTCAAATAATTTTTTTGCATTATATTTTGAGTCAATTATTTCAATCTTTCCAGCTTCTATTTTTGATATATCTAAAATTCCGTTTACTATTTCCAATAATGTATCTGAAGCATTTATGATATCTTTAGCGTTTTCTTTTGCTTCTTCTAGTGTTTTTGCATCCATTATACAATCACTAAAACCTACTATTGCATTTAGAGGTGTTCTTATTTCATGAGACATACTTGATAGAAAATCTGTTTTAGCACGACTTGCTTTTTCTGCTTTTTCTTTTGCTAGTTCTAGTTGCTGAATCATTTTCATATCTGGATTTTCTATTGTAAAGAACATTATATAATTTATAAACGTTAATGAAATAGAAATAATAATTAAATATGGATTAAAATGAGATATGATTATTAATAATATTATACTTACTATAACAGAAATCAACGGAATATAACGCTTATCTATTTTTTTTGGATTTAAAATCATTACTGTTAAGGATATCATTATATAAAATGATATTGCTAAAATAAGAAATTTTATAGATGAACCTTCTACACTAAAATGTCCATTACTACTTATTACGGATATATTTCCTAAAAGTATGAATATTGAAAATATAATATCAACTATTGTAACATATTGAAAAATTTGTTCTGAGTTATCTCTTATTTTTTGATAAGTTATAATTGCAATATATAAAAATAAAGAACTCATATATATTACTAATAAGATAAAATCAAATTTATTTAGTATTTGTATAATTATATCTATCGTTGGAGTAATATTAAAAAGTGAAAATGATTGCAATATTGTTACTAGTATTGAATCAATTAATACTACTATTATCATTATTGTGTACATATTATTTTCAAGTAGTGGCATCCTCTTTTTTAAGAAAAAAATCATACATAATAATATTGAAAAAAATATTGAACATATAGGCAATATCATTCCTTGCATTTTAACACCTTCCTATTATATTTATATTATATATTAATTTAGGAAAATAAAAAAGAAGAAATTAATATCTTCTTTGAAAATTATTTCTAATTATTTTTCTTGCCATTACTATACTGTGCGCGTTCTTAGGCGTTATGTTTTTAATTTTAGCTATATCTTGTAAAGCCTTATAATATTCCATTTCTTTTTTTGTTTGATAGTCTGCAGTTGTTTCTATTTCAGGGTCATAGTAATCAACTGTTTTTATTCTTTCTTTTAATTGTTCTTCCCACGCTTCTACTGAATAGTAGTGATCTTTTAATAATTCATCTCTTGTTGTTTTGCCATATTTTTGCATCATTAAATATGTCCAATAAGCCATTTTATCTCTTAAATAAGTTAATGCTTCTTTTTCATTATATTTTGTTAAGTCAATTGGATCATCTACAACTGTATGAATAATATCATTTTTATGTAAGTCTTTTTTGTAGTGTATTACAGGTACTACTCTTACATTTGTTTCTTTAGCAATTTTATATATTCCTGGCCACAAGTGTAATAAAAGTTTATCTGTGCATTTGTTCCATACTCCTTCTGGATATATTATAATGTCTTTTCCCATTTTTAATACTGTGATACATTTTTTTATGCTTGATTCTCTTGATGATGCAACTTTTCTGTTAACTAAGATTACTCCATTTATCCATGATATTATACCATCTATTGTATTATAAAATTGTGGCAAACTGCCAAACAAAATATATGCATTTTTATTTGCTGATAGGACAGTTGCTAAAGCATCGTCTTTGAAACCATGGTTTGCTATCCAAATATATATTTCGTCTTTTTTTAAATTAGCTCCTTCATCTTTTTCTAATATATTTTTGTCTAAAACAACATTCTCTCCTAATTTTATTTGTTCTTGATAGTCATAGTATTTTAATTCATTTCTATCTTCAAATACTTGTTTACTTTTTAAAAATGAATGCCCATATTTTTTTATTATTTTATTTATTTTTTCTCTTCTTTTCATACTTTTTTCAGAGAATAATTTGTTTTCATCATTATCTAATAAATAATAAAAATGATTTGCTAAATAATAAAATAGTAATGATGGTTTTTTGTTTCCTATTAAGTCCTTTATAGTTATTATTTTATCTTGATATTTCTTTTCTATTTTTTTTAATATCTTTTCTTTTAATTTTGACAAGTCCCCTTATCCCCCTTTTTTTTCGTATTATACTACTGTTTTTATTATCTTTCAATTCTCTACAGTTATGTTTTAGTTCCACTGGTGCAATTATTCTTTTATCATTATATGAGGAAACTGTTCCATACATAGAAAAAGTCATAATAAAAACAAGTACAAAACATAATATTAATTCTATGGTTGTTATTCCTAACTTATTTAGCTTTTTTATATATTACATCCTCTATTTTTTATCTTTTATAATTGTATAATATCATATTTTTCTAAAAAAAAAGAAGATTTATTCTTCTTCTTTTGATATTTCTACTTTTCCTTTATAACTTCCACATTTTGGACATACTCTATGAGGTTTAATCATTTCTCCACAACTAGGACATTTAGTCATTCCTGGAATATCCATTGCATTATGACTTCTTCTCATTCTTTTTCTAGTTTTTGAAACTTTACGGAAAGGAACCGCAAACAATTGAATATCTAATTTCATCATATTATCCCTCCTTTTCACTATCTTTACTATCATCACGATTATCAATCTATTTTATAAATCTTCTTCGCGAATTAATCTCCATCCATCTCCTTGTATTTTACTAAAATCTTTTACTTCTGTAAAGTACGTGGGGACCTCTAGTACAATATTTTCCCATAAAAACGACAAAATATCAAGACTATTTTCGTTTTTTATATAAATTTTATCTAAATTCTCATCTATTTCTATGTTTATTGGATAATTAATTATCTCTAAAGTAATACTATCTTGTATCTTTATTGTTGTTTTTATAGTACAGTTGATATGAACTGTTTGATAATCATTATTTATAATATTCCCTTTTACTTCTACTGGAAACGTTTGAATAATTTCTGGATATTTAAACGTTTTATTAAAATAATAGATACCACTAATATCTATTATTTTGTCATTTATTAATATTGTATTATTCTTCATCTTTTTTATCCTCTAGATTATTTATTATGGAGTTATCTTCTATTACTTTCATTATACCATGATAATGCATTTTTGCTCCTAAAGGTAGCTCACTTTCTTGACTTACCCATACTCTTATTGAAATCGTTGTTTTATCTAATGCTTCCATTATATTTTCAGTCAGTACTCCATTTTCTAATTCTTCTAAAGTGTATATTTCTGTTTTATTCTTTCCAACTTTTACAGATATTCTTATATCTGATTTTGATATTAGTTTTTCTTCACAATTGTCTTTTGAAATTGTTTCTAAGTCTTCTTCTATTTTTATTCTATAACCTACTTTTTCTGTTAAGTTGTTTTTAATGTTTATTATGTAATTTTTTGAACTAAGACCTACAGAGTCTGTAACAGGAGTAACTTTTGTTATACTTATTTTATCTCCTGTTTTTTCTAGATAGGTAACATCTAGGTTTTCTGAGTTTGATTCAATACTTCTATCATCTTGAAATTTATAATAGATAAAATATGTTGGGATAATTGCTATAAGTAGTATAAAACTTATATATATTGTATTTTTTATTAATTCTTTTTTTCTCATTTCTTTATATAGCATAAATATCACACCTCTTAGCTCAATGTTATTTTATCAAATTATTATTAATAATGAAATATCTATACTTGTTGTTTTACAACTATTGACACATTTCAATAACTTTTAAAACAACATTATAATCTTTACAATTTACTATAAATCTGCCAGAATGACAAAATCGTAATCCTTTTATATTAGATATTTTTTCTAATTCTTCATTTTCTAAACCTGCCCAAGACTCTGGAAATGCTTTTCTTGGATTATGATCTTGAAAAGATATTGGAACTGTTTTTATAGCGAATCCTCCTCTATTTGATGGAAATGCTACAAACTCTATTTTATTATATTTTTCATCTTTTAATAATGTTTCTTCGTATGGAAGATATTCATCTAGTATAAAATAATTACTTGTTCCATCATATTTATTTAGATACTCTAGTACTTTTTTTTCTGCTAAAATTTTTCCTTTTATATAAGATAATTCTTCTTTTAATATCATTTCTGCAAGTTTTACGGCTTTTAAGAATTGATCATTTTCGTTTTCTGTACTTTCAAAGCTTGGATTAAACATTTTTATTATACTAGGTATTGTTTTTACTTTAAATGTACTTTCTATTTTTGGAAATACTCCATTGTCATCAGCGTCTATTCCTTCTATTAGGTCTTTATCTACTGCTAGATAAATTGCTTCTACTTCTGGAAAATTATTTTTTTCTAAATAATCTTTTCCAAAGTCTTTCCATAAGAGTCCAATCGAACTATAAGGAATTTGATTTTCTCTTTTCTCTGAATCTAACTGGTGATGATCATATTTTCCTCTTCCGATATCATATATTATATAATCTTGTTGATTATCATCTTTTTTTATGCTATTTGTTCGATACACTTTTATATTTTTTTTATATAAATGAAGGAATGCTGTTGCGAAAACCTCATCTGCGTGCATGGTTCCACTATGAGTTATACAATTTGCCTCTTCTATATTATGTACCATTTGTATCATTTTTTACCTTCTTTCATCACTTCTTGCTATTAAAATTAATCTAAATATTTCTATTAAAGATGTAGCTACACCTGCTACATATGTTAGGGCAGCTGCTGTAAGCATTCCTCTACATTCCTTTTTTTCGTTTTTATCAATTATTTTTAATTTTTCTATTTGTTTTAGAGCTCTATTTGATGCGTTAAATTCTACTGGTAAAGTAATAATTTGAAACAATAAGATAATTAATTCTGTTAATATACCTATCCATAGTAGTTTAAATATTGATGTTATGATACTTATCAATATTATTATATAACCTATTTTAGATGCAAAATTTACAAGTGGAACTATAGAACTTCTTATTCTTAAAAACAAATATCCATTCTTATCTTGTATTGCATGTCCACATTCATGAGAAGCTACACTTATTGCGGCTATTGTTTTACTATTATAAATGTCACTAGAAAGATTAACTATTTTATTTTGTGGGTCGTAGTGATCACTAAGAGTTCCAGTTACTTCTTTTATTTTCACGTTTTTTAATCCGTTTTTATCTAATATTATTCTTGCTACTTCTTTACCTGTATATTGATTAGCATTTTGTATTTTATTTGTTTTATTATATTTTGTATTTATGTAGAGCTGTGATACAATCGTTATCATTAATGATAAAAATAATAATATTGTGTACATATTTCCTCCTTTATTTTTGGCAAGTATCGTTTTTTATTGGGGTATCTTTTCCATTATTTGGGAATGTATAATTGTAATTTATACAACATAATACTACTGTATATTTTTCGTCTGGTAGATTGCTAGATTCTCCTCCTGCTCCAGTTGTTGTTCTTGTAACTTTTCCGTCACATATATTCTCGGAAGATGACGGATCAGTTGGCCTCTCTAGATAATCTTTTTCATATAAATCATTAATTGTTACTGTTGTTGCGGTTGGATGATCTACAATATATTCTTCCATTGCAGAAATGCTTGATTGTACTAACGTTTCATATGCTTTTTTTCTTGTACCATTTATATATCTAGAATAAGCAGTGATTGCTAATCCCATTAATATGCCCATTATTGTTATAGTTCCTAATAATTCTACTAATGAAAATCCTTTTTTATTCATTTTTACACCTCTTTTAAATATTCTTGTAATTTTTTTCCTACTTCTTTTCCGACTATTTCAGATAATTCGTCAAGTGATGCTTCTTTCATTTTTTTTAAAGAACCAAATTTTTTTAATAGTTCTTTTTTTCTTACTTCACCAATTCCTGGTACAACATCTAATACACTTGAAAGAGCCCCTTTTGCTTTTATATTTCTGTGATAAGCAATGGCATATCTATGTACTTCTTCTTGTATTCTTGTTAGAAATAAGAATAATTTTGAATCTTTATTTACTGGTAGTATATCATAATTTTGATTCATTATATAGCTTGTTCTATGATTTTTATCTTTTACTAATCCTATTATTGGTATTTTTAATCCTAACGAGTCTAATATTTCTTTACAGACATTTATTTGTAGTTGCCCCCCATCCATAACTATTAAATCAGGGGCTTCTATTTCTCCCATTAATGTTTTGAAATATCTTCTATACAATACTTCTTTCATAGCGCCTAAATCATCTTTTACATCTGTTGAAATTTTATACTTTCTATATAAATTTTTATTTGGAATAAAATCATCAAATACTACCATTCCTCCTACATAAAAAGTTCCAAATAAATGAGAGTTATCGAATGATTCCATCCTTCTTACAGAGTTAAGATTTAGTAATTTTTTTAATTCTTCTAGGGCTTTTTTTCTTTCTTCATCATCTCTTTTTAATGTTTCTTCTTTTAATTCCATCTGCTCTTTTGCATTTTCATAAGCTAAATCTAGAAGACTTTTTAATTTTCCTTTTTGTGGCGTATATACTTTTATATTAAAATAATTTGAGACTAGGTCTTTATCAATTTCTTGTGGTATGTATAACTCATGTGGTAAAAGTGTTTTTTCATAAAATTTTATAAGATATTCTATTATTTCTGATTCTATATCACCTAGAGATGAAATAATTTCATTGTGTCTTCCAAATAATAGACCATCTCTTATAAAAAATATTTCAACACTTAGATAATTTTTATCATAATAATAGTTTATTAAATCAAAATTATAATTTTGATTTAGATCAATTTTTTGTTTTTTTAGTGTAGTATCAATATCATCTAGCATATTTTTTAGTTCAAGTGCTTTTTCATAATTCATATTTTCACTTGCTTTATTCATTTCTTGTTTTATTCTATTTTTAATTTCAATACTATCCCCTTTTAAAAAACTAATAATTTCTTTATTCATTAATTCTATTTCTGACTTATCTACTTTTTTACAACAATACCCTAAACATTCGTGTATATGGTAATATAAACATAATTCTTTCTTTAGGTGGTCACATTTTCTTAGAGGATATATTCTATTTATCATATTTACTGTTTTTCTTGCTGCTGTTACATTTGGATATGGCCCATATAGATGATTTTTATTACGCTTTCTTTTTACATTTCGTATTATTTTTAACGTTGGATATTCCTCGTTTGTTAATTCAATATAAGGATATGATTTATCATCTCGAAGGAGGATATTATATTTTGGGTCATATTTTTTTATTAAAGTTATTTCTAGTATTAAGCTTTCTAGTTCAGATGATGTAACTATATATTCAAAATCATCAATATCTTCTACTAACATTTTTGTTTTGCCTGTTAAAGTTCTTGTAAAATAACTTCTTAATCTTCTTTGCAAGTTTTTTGCTTTTCCGACGTATATTACAACGCCATCTTTATTTTTCATTTGATAACTACCTGGTTTTGTTGGGACTAGGCTTAATTTTTCTTTGAAATCTTTCATATGTTCTCCTTCTGATATTATTATAAGCTATTTTTTACATGATTTCTATTGTAAAATAGAATAAAATATTAGATGATTTATTGTACAAATAACTCTAAAATGATATATTAATGTTGAGGTATTTATTATGTTTTTAGAAATTTCAAATACTTGTAGTAATTCAATGCTATTTACATTTTTATCTATTGTTAAAACTTTTTTAAATGTTTTACATATAATCGTACCATTACTACTTATTATATCTCTTACTATTTCTCTTACTAAATTAGTTCAAAATCCTGATGAGAAAAAGGCTCCTAAAAAAATATTAAATTCTGTTTTAGCTGCTGTTATTGTTTTTTTTCTTCCTACTATGATTAATGTTGTTATTAATTTGGTAGCAGGTGAAGGTGATTTTAGTAGTTGTTGGGAAAATGCATCTATTCGTTCTAATTTATCTCATAAATATCAAGAGATAAATGGTAATAATAAACAAAGTATTAATATTAATGGTTATGAGCCTGGAAATAATAATGGTAATAGTTCCGGAAGCAATACTACTTCTACTGTAAATGGAGTTACTCTTCCTTTTGATTTAGAACATGCTATTAAGGTTGGTGAAAGTATTCATACTTCTCGGAATGGTAATTTAAAATGGCAAGGAAAAACTATTCATACTGTTGGTGGAACAATTGGAGCTTATGAAGAAGTTATTAATATTTTTAATGGAACAGATTATCATATTTATGAGATATATGATATTTTAGTAAAAGCTCATCCAAATTTAGTTTATAAACATATTGAACCTTATGAATGCGAGGATATTAATAGTAAGTTTGGTTTTACAAAATCTAGAGCTTCTGCTAATATCAATGAAGTAGATAAAGCTCTTAGTCAAGGAAAGTTAGTTCAATTAATGGTTGGTACTAATAAATGGAGAAATGATAAAGGTAAATTAGTTAATTGGCCTGGTGGTCATACAGGATTAATATTCTATTTTGATGGTAAGTATTATCATATGAAAGCTGCTGGTAAAATCAATCAAAAAAATGCTATTTATACTAGACAACAATTAATTGATTGGATTGGTAATACTAGAAAAAGATTGGTAATATATACAAAAAATAAGCAATGAAATTATTGATATTTTTCCATCGCTTTCATCATTTGATTTATCTGTTTTTGATTTGGTTTTCTTCCCATTTGCATCATAAGAGCTTTTATCATATCTTCATTAATTGGAGGATTCTTTTTTAAATAACTTTTCATAAATGTTCTTGCTCCAAAAAAACCAATAACTGCTCCTATTACTATACCTACAATTAATATTAATATGTCATGTAACATAATTTCCCTCCTCTTAAATATTTTACATAAAATTATGCTTTTAGACAAGTGATTTTCTACAATAATCATCTAAAAAGAAAAAATCTGTTTTTTGAAAAGAACATGCAAATAAATTTGGATTTTCTTTTAATAATTCAAAAAATGTTGAAAAGTTCTGTTCACATTCTATCTTCATGAAATAATGATTAATTATTAATCTACTTATTTCATTTCTATATAGATTATTGATAATATGAATATCATTTCTTTTGGAATATGGAATTGATTGATGGTATTTTATAAATAAGTTTTTATCTAATTCTTTTTTATTAAAAGGAGATACTAATTGTCTAAATAAATGGTATCCATAATCTACTTCTGTTTTATCTAAATAGTATATGTTTTTTAACATTAGAAATAAAGTACTTGGACTATCTTTATATAGAGAAACAAATTCGTCTTTTAATTGAAAAATATAATATACTTTCATTTTATCACCATTTATAATATATCATTTATAATTGTCAAACATTGTTGATTTAGGAGGATTTTTATGAAATGTAAATATTATAATATTATAGTTAATAAGAGTAAGTAGTGCCAAAATTGTGATAAAGTTACTGACCAAGGTAATAACTATTTGGCTTTGGCATCTATTTTATCTTTAGTTTTTAGAAATTCTTACTGTTATTTTATTTATATATTTAATTATTAATGGAAATTTCTAATAATTATTATAGGAGGTTTTAAAATGATATTAGATATTAGTAATACTTGTAATAATTCCATTCTCTTTACTTTTTTATCTATTGTAAAAACAATTTTAAATTTATTGCATATAGTTGTCCCATTATTGCTTATATTGTCTCTTACTATTACACTTACTAAGTTGGCTCAAAATCCTGATGAGAAAAAAGCACCTAAGAAGATTATTAATAGTCTTATAGCGACAGTAATTATTTTCTTTCTTCCAACTATTATAAATGTAGTTATTGATTTAGTTGCTGGAGAAAGTGATTTTAGTAATTGTTGGGAAAATGCTTCTATTCATTCTAATTTATCACATAATTATCAGGAAATTAATGGTACTAACAAACAAAAAATTAATACTAGTGGTTATGAGCCTGGTAATAAGCAAGTTAATGATGGTGGTAATCAAACTTCATCTAATGGTTCTTTTGATTTGGAACATGCTATTAAGGTTACTTCTGATCCTCATAATAGTAAACATGAGAATCTTCCATGGCATGGGTCAACAGTCGGCAAACATGCTGGAATGATTGGTGCTTACGTTGAAGCTATTAATATATTAAATGGAACGGATTATACTTTGCTTGAAATTTATAATAAGATTATTTCATTGCATCCTGAACAAAAATCCAAAAATGTACCTGTATATGAGAATGATGATGTTAATAAACTATATAATATCAAGGTGGAACGGGTCTCTCCTAATATGAATGAAATTAAAAAGGCTCTTTCTGAAGGAAAGCTTGTTGCTGAAATTGTTGATACTACGAAATGGAGAAATGATAAAGGAAATTTATTTGGCAAAACTGGTAGACACACTGGACTTATTTTCTATTTTGACGGAACTCATTATCATATGAAGACTTCTGTTCAGCCTAATGGAATCTATACGGAGTCTCAATTAAGCGACTGGTTAGGCAATGCATCTACTAAACTTGTAATATATTCTTATTGCAATAACTGTAATTAATAGATTTAGGATTATTTTCTATAAGGATTATAATCTTTTTTATTTTATATATAAATTAATTTTATTGTCCTTATATGATTTATATATTTTATTCCATATTTCACTTTCTACATATCTTGCTTTTTTGGGATGCATTAAATATCGTACAGTTAATTCTATATAATTATCTACAATTCTAGTATAAATAACTGGATCAAATTTATTATAATAAATTCTATTTGTTGAATTAATATAGTTTATTTGATTTTTCATTTTAGGTGGAATATTTTTTATTATTTCATTGTTATTAATTATCTTATATATTTCCTTTTTATTTTTTTGTAAATCACCTTTTAAATCTATTTTTATTATTATTTCATCCCATATATATTTAAATCCTTTTGTTATATTTTTTATAGGTTTTGTTAATACAATTGATGATGGGAATGTTACAATTATTCCAGTTGATTGACCATGGAGATCATTTGCCGATACTTCTACTATTTCAAATGACAATGCAAAAATATTGGTAACGTCTCCTTTAATTCCATCTATTTCTATTCTATCTTCTACCTTAAATGGTTTTTTTATGTTTATATAAAGCCCACAAAAAAAGTTTAGGATTAATTCTCTTAATGCAATTGTCATTGCTGCTGAAATAACACTGATTAAAGTCATTAAATTTTTTATAAAATTATTCCATATTATAATAAAAGATAAACATTCTAATATATTTAATAATATCTGTAAAGTATGATTTATAAAGTATTCTTTTCTACCTTCCATTTTTTTATATATTATATGATGAATTAGTTTTCTTAAAATGCCATAAAATATAAATATAAAGGTAGATTCTAATAATAATGATAATAAATTATAATTTGTTGTACTAATAATATTTATTTTTTTTATTATCTCATTAAATATTTGCATCTAGTTTCACCCCGCGAAAGATGATTATATCATATATTATTCTTTTTTATTAACAAATTATTCTTACTTTACATAATTTTACAAAAAAAGCATAGATTTCTCTATACTTTTTTATAATTATTTTTTCTTATATGTTTTTTGTATATCGTCATAATCTATTATTCTATTTGAACCAAATCCATCTGAATCTATATGAAGCATCTCATAAGCATATTTTTTGGCTTTATCGTGAGCGTTTCCATATTCATCTGTATAAAAAGGTCTAACTACATTCGATTTTGAAATTGGAAATGTTTCGCCATTTATATCAATTTTATATTGGTTAGCTTTATTTTCACAATTATCACAATCATATATAATATAATTACCATTATCTAGTACTAATAGTACTGTTGATTCATTATTTTCATCTGAATAATTATTTGTTTCTAAGTCCAATGTGTTTTCTTCATTTACAGTTTGTTCATTATCTTGATTATTTGCATTTTGCCCAGCACATCCTGGTAATAATGTTGTTGTTCCAATCATTGATGCTAGTATTAAATAATTTTTTAATTTTTTTAAATCATTTTTCATATTTATTTCCCTCTCTTTAATTACATTTATTTTTTGTGAACTCTTTATTATTAGGCTTTTCTTTAGATTCTTCGTTTTTATTTTCTTCATCGATTATTTTTAGCAAATCGTTTAATGAGTTAATGTCATAATACTCATGCGTAACAGCATTGAATCCTGCAATTTTTTTGCCTTGTTTCTTTTCATCTTTTATAGATAATATATAAATAGTTGTTTTATTTACATTTAGTGCTGCTATCACATCACCTTCAAGTAATTGTTGTTTTATTAGATTAAATAATCTTTGGTTTTTGAGAACTATTATTTTGGGTTTTCTATCTGTTTCATAGCTATTTTCCCATGTTTCATAAGTACTTCCGTAATTATTATATTTGTTGTTTTCTCCATACATATTTTTATCTCCTTATGACATTTTATTCTAGCATTATCGAAATTTTTTGTAAATAGTTTTTTCTTTTTTGTTTAATTATATGTATTTTTAATTAATTGTTGTTTTAAAATATTATTAATGTTAAAATACTTTTTGAGGTTTTTATTATGATTATAAATATTACAAGCACATGTTCAGATTCTATTTTAATACCATTTTTATCTATATTAAAAAATTTTTTAAATATTATTCACATTGTTGTACCTTTATTATTAATATTATCTGTTACATTAACTATTACAAAACTTATGCAAGATCCTGATGATAAGAAAGCTCCTAAAAAAATTATAAATAGTGTTATTGCTATTGTGATAATCTTCTTTTTACCGGTTTTTTTAGACGTTGTTATTAATTTAACTGGTGAAGATGAAAAAATTACAAATTGTCTTAATATTAATCACTCGCAAAATAATATATCTTCATCTTATCAAGAAATTAATGAAGGTGAAAAGAAAAAAATTATTAGTGGTTCATATGAAGATGGAAATCAAAAGAGTGATATTAATTCCAAATAAAAAGAAAATGAATTTCATTTTCTTTTTATTTTAGTAAATTTTCAATTCTTTCTTCTAAACTGTCTACATCAAATCCAAATTTTTTGTATATATCCTCTTTTTTGCCACTTGCACCAAACTCATCTAAGCATATTAAATATTTTGTATTATAGATTAATTGGTTCCATGAAAGAGATGATGCAGCTTCTACTACAATTTTTCTTACTTCTACTGGTAATATATTTTCTCTATATTCAAAGTCTTGTTTTAAGAATCTTCCCAAGTTTGGCATAGATACTACTCTAATTTCTATTCCTTTTGTTTTTAAGCGTTTTGCAACTTCTAACACAAGATGCAATTCTTCTCCACAAGTCATTATAATAGCATCTGGCTTTTTCATAGTGTCTAAGACTATGTATCCACCTTTTTCTACTTCATTTACTTTTGTTTCTTCTAATATTGGAGTTTTATTTCTTGATAAGCTTATTGCTGAAGGACCTTGTTCTTTAGCAAAAATAGCTTTGTATGCTCCAATTACTTCATTAGCATCTGCTGGACGAAATACATCTAATCCTGGTATACTTCTTAACATTAATAATTGTTCAACCGGTTGATGAGTTGGGCCGTCTTCCCCTACACTTATTGAATCATGGGTAAAAATATATATGCCAGATAAGTTCATCATACATGAAAGACGAAGTGATGGCTTTAAATAATCACTGAATGATAAGAAAGTTGACCCATATGAACGAAAACCACATAAGCTTAAACCATTCATAATTGCTGCCATTGCATTTTCTCTTACTCCAAAAAATATGTTTTTTCCTAAATAATTAGTAGATGAGAAGTCTCCCCCATCTTTTATATATGTTTTATTTGATGCAAATAAGTCAGCACTTCCTCCTATCATGAAAGGGGTATTTTTTACTACGGAATTAAGTATTTTTGATGAAGAGTCTCTTGTTGACTCTAACTTTTCATCTGGAGTTTCATAATATAAATTATTTGTTGAGATTGACTTATTACTTCCTCTGAAGAAGTCTAGTTCTTTTTGAATGCTTTCATCTTGAGACTCTAAATTCTTTATGAATTTTTCTTGAAGACTTCCACATCTGTTATTAATTATATAAGAAAAATCTTCTAAAACATTTTTACTTATTGCAAACGGAATATCTCTTATTCCTAGTTTTTCTTTTATTTTTGATATATCTTCTTCCTCTAGTGGGGTACCATGCACTTTATTTGTTCCTTCATTTATAGAGTGTTTTCCTATTGTGGTTTTTACTTCTATTATTGTTGGTTTTTCAATACTGTTTTTTGCTTCTTCTATTGCTTTATCGATTGATTCATAGTTGTCACCATTTTCGACAATTATAACATTCCAGCCCATTGATTGAAATCTCATTGGTATATTGTCTGTAAATATGTTTTCTGTTTTCCCATCTAAACATATTTTATTAGAATCATATAATACAATTAAATTATTTAATTTATATGTTCCCGCCAATGATGCAGCTTCATAACTAATTCCTTCCATTAGGTCTCCGTCACTGCATAATACATACGTTTTAAAATTAATTAAATCTTTATATCTTTCTCTTAAATTTGCTTCTGCCATAGCCATCCCTACCGCTGTCGCAAATCCTTCTCCTAGTGGGCCAGTTGTACAATCAACTCCAGGTGTTAGCCCATATTCAGGATGACCGGGAGTTATTGAATCAATCTGCCTGAACTTTTTCAAATCTTCTAAATCTATGGGAAATCCAGCTAAATATAGAGTAGCATATAATAAAGCAGAACCATGCCCTGAACTCATAACGAAACGATCTCTATTAAAATAGTTAGGATATTTTGGATCTATATTTAAATGATGAGCATATAAACTGTACATTATTGGAGCAGCCCCTAACGATATTCCAGGATGCCCACTATTTGCCTCATGAATCATATCGATAGATAATGTTCTAATTGTATCTACTATTTTTTGCTCATTTATTTCTTCTAAGGTTTCTATTTCGTTTACCACTAATATTCCTCCTTCATTTGTATATGTTATTATATCATGTTTCTTTACTTTTTAAATTTTATTTTTTTATATGTTTCCATTATAATTATCATAATAATACCAAATAATAGTAATATTGATAAATCCATTATAGGAATAGGCTTTGTTTTAAATATTGATGTTATAGCAGGGATTTTTAATACAATAAGTCCTAATACAATACTAAACAATATACCTATTCCAAAGATTGGATTACTTTTTAAAGAAATATCTAGAGTACTTTTCTTTTCACTTCTACAATTAAAAGCATGCATATTTTGAAGTATTATCATTAATGCCATTACGTATCCTCTTGCCATTTGGATATTTACATTTTTAATCTTAATTAAATATACCCATAGTCCAAAAACAAAAGAACCTATTATTATTCCGGAGAATAATATTTCATCAATTAATACTTTATCAAAGAAACCTTCTTTTGGACTTCTTGGTGGTTCTTGCATAATATCTTTTTCTTTTTTCTCAAATGATAATGCAATATCTTGTATTCCATCTGTTACCACATTTAACCATAATAATTGTATAGCAACTAATGGCATTGGCATATTACATAGTATTGATAGTACAAAAAATAATACTTCTGCTATTCCACATGATAATAAGAAATAGGCAATTTTCCTAATATTTGCATAGGCTACTCTTCCTTCTTGTACTCCATTTACAATTGAATGAAGTCTGTCATCTAATACAATCATGTTTGCTGTTTCTTTAGCAAGGTCAGTACCACTTCCCATGGCTATACCAATATTAGAAGCCTTTATTGCTGGTGCATCATTAACTCCATCTCCTGTTACAGCAACAAATTCCCCTTGTCTTTTTAATGACTCAATTATTTTTAATTTTTGTATTGGAGTTACTCTACTAAATACTTTTTTAGTTAGAATAAATTTATCAAATGTTTTTTCATCTTTTTTTAACATATCATCAATATCTTTATCAGTCGCTACATCATCATATGAGATAGTTAGTTTTAAATCTTTTGCTATTTTAAATGCTGTTAATGGATGGTCTCCTGTTATCATTAGTACTTTTATTCCTGCTCTTTTACATTTTTTTATTGCTTCTTTGGCATCTTTTCTTATTGGATCTATAAAACCTACTAGTCCCATAAAAGTAAGTGGAGGTATATCTTTTTCAACATAATGCTCTTTTTTTTCTACTTTTCCATTTGCTAATGATATTACTCGATAACCATCTTTTGATAAAGCTTCATTTTGTTCTTCTATTTTTTTTAGATTATTCGTTTTTAAAAAATTTACTTTATTACAAAATTTAGATACTTTTTCTAATGATCCTTTTATTGTACAGTATGTTTCCCCATTTTTTTCGTAGAATACCGCTGAATATTGTTTTTCAGACTCATATGGAATACTATCAATAATTTTTATATCTTTTTCGTTTACATTACATTTTTTTCCAAGTACTAAAAATGCTAAATCTATTGAATCTCCAATACAATCTTCTTTTGTAAATACTGCTTCATTATTAATTGTCCCGAGTAATGCTATTTCTTTTGCATATTCTATTTTTTCTCCTGTTATTGTTCCATCTATGTTGTATCCAGAACCTGTTATAATATATTCTAAATCATTTGGTAATACTATTCTCTTTGCTGTTTGTTCATTGACAGTTAATGTACCTGTTTTATCACTTGCTATTATACTACAGCTTCCTAAAGCTTCTACTGAAGACAATTTTTTTGTTAGGACTTTATGCTTCATCATTTTATTCGAAGCAATTGTTAGAGCCATTGTTAATGCTAGAGGAAGCCCTTCAGGCATTGCTGATACACTTAAGGCAATAATTGATACAAATATTTCGTTAAAAGATATTCCTTTTATATACAATATAATTCCTAAAATAATAGAGAAAATTATTAATATTTTACTAATATCTTGAGAAAACTTTTCAATTCTTATTGTTAATGGGGATTTTTCTTGTTTTACTTCATAAATAGAATCAGCTATTTTACCTATTTCAGTTTCTTTTGATATTCTACTAACTATTCCTATTGCTCTTCCTGTAATTACTCCAGTACCTGCAAATACCATATTTTTTTGAGCTGTAATTGGAAGGCTTGCCCCACGATATTTTTTATTGTCCTTTACAACAGAAATACTTTCACCAGTTAAAATTGATTCATCTACTGTAAAATTATGATATTCAATTATTCTTATATCAGCAGGTATTTTATCTCCAGATGAGAGACAAACAATATCTCCTAATGTTAGATATTTTGATTCAACTTCAATTTCTTTTCCATCTCTTATTACTTTTACTTTTTTAGGAACAAAATTTTTTAATGCTTCTATTGTTTTTGTAGATTTATATTCTTGAACTGTCCCTATTATTAAATCTGTTAGAACTATTAAAAGAATTACAATCGCATCTATTATTTCTCCTATCATAATAGACGCTATTATCATTATTGCTAGAAGAAATACAATTGGATCTTTTAGTTCTTGGAATATTATTGTACTTATATGTATTTTTTCTTTTTCTTTTAACTCGTTATATCCATATTTCTCTATTCTTTTTGATGCTTCTTTAGTTGTTAATCCTTCCTTATATGTATGAAGTTTTTGAAATACTTCCTCTACGCTCATATTATAAAAATTATCATTATTCATTCTATCATCCTATTCTATTATAAATTTTACTAAATTTTATATAAATTGTCTATATTATTATTTTTTTAATTTATAATCTACTAAAAGTAGAGTTTTTTTCATTTAAAGGATACTTTTTTATAGTATAATTTATTTGGGGAGGAGTTATGAAAAATATAGATTTTGGTAATTATTTGTATAAGCTAAGAAAACAAAATCATTATACTCAAAAATATGTCGCTTATGAGTTGGGCATAAGTGATAAAACTGTAAGTAAGTGGGAAACTGGGAATTCTAAGCCTGATTTAGATACTTTAAGACTACTTTCAGTATTGTATCATACTTCATTTGAAGAAATTATTTCTTGTTCTTCTAGTACTAACTTGCCTAATATTCATAAGATTGTTTTGACTGGGGGACCTTGTTCAGGAAAAACTACTGCTTTAAATTATATTGAATAATATTTTTCTAAACGGGGGTATACTGTTTTACTTGTTTCTGAAACTGCTACTGAATTAATGTCTAGTGGCTTATTTCCTACTATTTGTAATTCTAATTATGATTATCAACGAACTCAAATAATGATGCAAAAGGAAAAAGAGAAAATTTATGAAGATGCTGCTAAACATTTAAAAAATACAAATATACTAATTGTATGTGATCGTGGTGTTATTGATAATAAAGCTTATATGAAGAATATTGAATTTAAGAGACTTTTAAGTGATTTAGGAACTAATGAAGTTCTTGAAAGAGATTCATATGATGCAATCTTTCATTTGGTTAGTACTGCTAAGGGAAGAGAAAAAGAATATAATTTAAATCATGCTGTTCGTTCTGAGACTATCCAAGAAGCTAAAGACTTAGATGATAAAATTATTGCTGCTTGGACTGGTCATCCTTACTTTCGCATAATCGATAATAGCTTAGACTTTGAAAATAAATTAAAACAACTTTTATTAGAAATAAGTTCTTTTTTAGGTGAACCTGAACCATTTGAAATTGAAAGGAAATACATTATAAAATATCCTGATATTTCTTATTTAGAAAGTTTACCCTTTTGTAATAAAGTTAATATCATACAAACATATCTTAAATCTACTCATGATATAGAAAGAAGGATTCGATGTAGAGGAGTTGAAGATAATTTTGTTTATTATTTGACTGAGAAAAGGAAAATATCTAATTTAAAAAGAATTGAGGTAGAAAGAAGAATTTCAAAAGATGATTATTTATCTTTCTTATTAGAATCTGATAATAGTCTTCGCACTATTATTAAAACTCGATATTGTTTAATGATACATATTCAATATTATGAAATAGATATTTATCCAGAATGGAGTAAGCAAGCTATATTAGAAGTTGAGCTTAGAGATGAGAATGAAACTATCTATTTTCCGGATTTTATTAATATTATTAAGGAAGTTACGGATGATGATAGTTATAAAAATTATAATATGGCAAAATCTATGCCTAAAGAGTGATAAATGAAAGTTATAAGTATATAGATAGTTAAATCAAAAAAATTAAAAGACCATTGGGTCTTTTAATCACTTATATCTAAATCAATTGTTATATTAAGAGAATACTCTTTATATTTTCTTTTTATTTCTTCTTTTATTTTATTTAAAATGAGATTTGTATTTTTTGCTTTAAAATCTATGATTATATCAAATGTTATTTCTGATTCTTCTTCATCCAAATAAAATCCATGCATTTCTAATACTTCTTTATGGGAGAAGATAATATTATGTATTTCTCTTCGAATTTTTTTTACTTTTTCATCTGAGTTAACTGAGTATATTCCTATTGTATGAAGGATTACTCCATGTTTCTTTGAAATATCTTTTGTAATTTTTCTAGATAATTTATCTACATCTCTTACACTCATGGTATCTGATACTTCTATATGGACTGAACCCATATATTTATCTGGTCCATAATCATTTAATACTAAATCAAAGGCTCCTAAAACTTCATTTTCTTTACATATATCTCTTTTTATTGCGTGGGTTATTTTATTAGACGCTCTTACTCCAACAAGTTGGTTAATTGAGTCTTTTATTAATTCTATTCCTGATTTAATAATTAGTGTTGAAACGAGTGCTCCTACGTATGCTTCGACTTGAATATTAAATAATAGAAAAATGATTGCTGATGAAAGGACTGATATGGATAATACTGCATCCATAAATGCGTCAGATCCACTTGCTACTAAGGAGTCTGAGTTAGCTTCTTTTCCTTTTCTTTTTACATATAACCCTAGTATAAACTTTACTAATATACCACTAATTAATATAATAAAACTGATTGTTGTATATTTTACCTCTTCTGGATGAATTATTTTTTTAATTGATTCAATAAAGGCTGTCAATCCAGCATATAAAACAATTATAGAAATAATAAGAGATGTCATATACTCTATTCTTCCATGACCGTAAGGATGTTCTTTATCAGGTGCACGTGCTGCTAATTTTGTTCCGACTATAGTAATAATACTTGATAGAGCATCACTTAAATTATTAATTGCGTCTGTTACTATCGCAATAGAATTTGCTAGTATTCCTACAAATGCTTTAAATAATGCTAGTACAATATTTGATATTATACTTATTATACTTGTTTTAATTACTATTTTTTCTCTTGTTATCTTCATTTCCTGCTCCTAATACACTTCTAATTATAATATTTTTGATATACCATATAAAAATATTATCAAATTTATCAAAACCATTCTTCTTATATGCATGAAAAAAAGCATTTGTAATATCAATTACTAATCCTTTAGACTCATTAATTAGTTTATTTTTGTTTAGTTGAGAAAATAATACTTTAATATATATATCTTCATCTTTTATAATTAATTTACCCTTTTTTATTAGAGTATCTTTATTCTCTTTATGAATAATCGTATATCCATCTTTTTCATATGACTCTAATATATTTTTATATGTATATTCTTCTAAATTATGTAATAATAAATAACTCATCTTCTCACCTTGTAAAATAATATATCATTAATTATAAAAAAATACTAGATAAAAAAACACACTACTTATTTGTTTTGTGTGTGTTTTTTTCTTTATTATTTAATATAAATTGAATTGTCTTAATATTATAAACTGTTATTTCATAAATAAAATGATATAGCGTTCTTATTATAGATTCATCTATTTCTTTTTCATCTTTCTCTTCAAATTCTATTAATCTTGTTGTAATGATTTCCATTACATATTCTTTATCTAATTCACAACTTATATTATTTATAATATAATCTCTATCACAATAAATACTATGTACTTTTTTTGATATATTGTTGGATAACTCTATTCTTTCTATTTCTGTTATAGGTTTATTTTTAAGTATCTCATATATTGAAGATTTATATGATTTTAATAGTTCTTCTCCTTTTAGTTTATCTATTATGTTTGAACAATTGCATAGAAAAAAGACTTTACTAGATAAATAATTTAATATTTTTTCTTTTTGGCTTTGTATACTTTCTTTTAATTGTTTTATATTTTCTTCTTTTATATCATAATCTTCTAATTCTTCTAGTAATGTACTTATTTTTTCTTCGATTTCTGTTATTTTTCTTTCTAATATTGTTAAGACACAATAGTCTTTTATACTAGGACTATTTTTTATGATTTTTTTTAAATATTTTAATGATGTTTCTTTTGCTATTCTTAACCCTTCATTATTTAAATAATAATTAATAAGGGACTCTTCTAAATTAGCATTACAATTATTTGTTATTTCTTTAGTTTCCATGTTTTACTTATTTAAAGACATTTTTTAAATGTCTTTCGTTTATCTTCTCCTTCTACGTATTGCTGGTTGTCCTGTATATCCTACTGGGTCATCGTCGTTAAATCTATTACCCATAAATTCAGGATAATCAACTGCATTATCATTATAATATTTTTCATCATTATAATATTCTTTATCATCAAAATAATCTTCGCCATCATCACAATATCCGTTATTATCTATATATTTTCTTAATATGGCTAAAATTGCATCACTCTTACTATAAACGATACCTTTAAAATCGGGTTTTCCATTTATTGCTTGGGCCTCTGCTAGTATATCTTCTGGTTCCATTCTTTCATCTATTTTTTCTTCTGTTATTTGCATGAAGTCGAAAAGATCAAAATCTATTCCTGTATATCCTGTTATAAATAATGCATCTCCTGATCTCATTTCAATAGCAGTATCTTTTATATTTTTTACTATTTTTTCTTTTAATTCTATTATACAGTCTACTATTTTCATTTCCTCTTCATTTTTACAATGATTTCTTAGTTTTTCAAATTTTAAATCTTCTCTTATGATTTTTGTTAGTTTTTCATCAATGTTTGTAAAGTTAGCCATAGATAATATTGTTTTTTCTTCTTCATCTAATTCTTCAAATTTCTTTTTTGTAGCGTTTTCAAATATTTCGTTTATTATCGTTTTTACTTCTTCAATATTATCTTTTGGTGCACATAGATTTATTAACATATTATAGTTTCCTGAACCTACAGCAATTGATATTAAATCTTCTATACAAAAAAATTCATTTTCGTTAAGTTTAACTTTAAGTTGATCAGACAATATATTACAAATATCTTTTATTATTTTTGATTGAACGCTTTTCCAATAAGCCTTAAATGTTTCTTCATAATTTGTTTTAAGTTTTTTTTCATATTTTCTTTTTAGTTCCTCTATTAGTTCTTTTGCATCAAATTTTACTGTTTTTAATTCATCTCTTGTAATTTTTAAACTATCTAAGTCAGTATCTTGAATATTGTTTATTGCCTTGATAATTGTTGATAAAACTTCATATTTAATTAAATCATATTTAGTCATCTCTTGAAATTTTAGTGCCTTTAAACAATTATTATAAAATTGCATATTTAATAATTTTAGATGTTTTTGTTTTTTTGGTTTGCTATAAACTTTATCCCAATAAATTCCAACAATATTTTGAACTAAACTATTTTCATCTAAAATTATGCCATCTCTTCCTTCTATTAATTGCTCATATATTTGTTTATTCATTTTAATTATCCCCCTCTTTTTTTATACGGTCGTTATTATACCACAATTGTTGTATTTTGTCTACTCTCTTATTTTACCATCATATTAAATTTTATAAATATTATTTTTTAATTATTATTGTATTAAAAAAGATGATACACATCTTCTTCTAATATTCGAATATTAATGCTTATTTCTGGACTATTCTTGTTTATTTAATTTTGGAGATTTGGTCTAACTTTATACTTTATCTTCTTAATACTTTTCCATTTAAAACACCTAAATTTCTTATTAGATTATGACTATTATAATTTTCATTGTAATTTAATCCGTAGAAATCTTCTTCATATATATCTTCAAAATCATCATAAAAAGTATCATATTCTATATTTAAATAAATACTTAATATTTCTATTAATTCTTTTGAACATTTATAAATAATAGAGTTAAATAAGTAGTCTCCATCACTTAATTCTAAGACATTTATAATTTCATCTGGCAATAGTTCTTTATTTCTTTTTTCATTTAATATTTTTACAAAATCTTGAATTTTTATATTTATCTTTTTATTTTTTCTTTCAAAACTTATAATAAATTCACGATAACTATGATTTAATTTTTTTGCAGTAAGTTTTATTTTATCTATTATGTCTTCTTTTATGTTTTCTAATAATTCGGTATTTTTTATTTCTTCTTCATTTTGACATCGTTTTTTTACTTTATTAAAATCAAAATCATTTCTTATTATTTCAGTAAGTTTTTCATCATCAATATTAGAAAAATCTATAAATGAAACTATTTCTTTTTCTTGAGCACTTAAATTATCGTATATGTCTGTTAATCTTTCCGTGTGACATAGTAATTTTGCTATTTTTGAGTTTTTAGTAAACTTTTCTTCAAGTATGTCTGTATATTTTATTTTTAATTTATTTATTAATTTTTTTGCTCCCTCTTTTAGTTGATTTAATTCTTCTTTTGATATTTTTGAGTGTTCTACTTTAACTTTATCTAGGGCCTCGATCATTGTTGTTAAAGCTATATATTTTTGTATATCAAATTTTGATATTTTTAATTCTTTTAGGGCTTTTATACAATTTATATAAAACTCTTCATTCAAGAATTTTATATAATTACTAGAATCTCTGTTATTCCGTACTTTATCCCAATATTTTTTTTCTATAACTTTGATATATTCTTTTTCATTAATATAAAATCCATATTGACTTATACTTTTTATAATACCATATAATTCTTTTTCCATTAAAATTAACCCCCATTCTATTTGTTGTAGATATATTTCATAAAATGACTTCTCTTTTTATTGTTATTTATAATAACATATATTTTTATTATTGTAAAAAAAATGGCATTACGCCATTTTAAAGTGTTTTTCTTTTTATTATACGGCAGTGTAACCACCATCTACTGGTAGAATAACCCCAGTTACATAGCTTGCTTCATCACTTGCTAAAAAGATAGCTGCTGCATTCAATTCTCCTTCTTTTCCGTATCTTTTCATTGGTACGTGAGAAGTTGCAAACTGTTGAAACATTTCTGTGTCTAGTACAGCTGTTGTTAGCTCTGTATAAAAATATCCTGGGCAGATGCAGTTTACTGTAATTCCATGAGGGGCTAGCTCAGCAGCGGCTGCACGTGTAAAGTTTACTACGGCTCCTTTTGAGGCGTGATAGGCAATTGTTGGTATTTCCGCATTTCCAACCATTCCATACATAGATGCAATATTAATCACTCTTCCATAATTATTTTTCTTCATAATATTACCAAATGCTCTTGTCATTTTAAATACTGATGTCTCGTCTGTTGCGATTGTAAAGTCCCATTCTTCATCGCTCATATCAAGTACACCTTTATCTTTAGATGATCCAGCACAATTTACTAGTATATCAACACGACCAAATTCTTCTTCTGCTAGCTTTGCAGCATTATTAATATCTTCTGTACTTGTTACATCGCATTTTATTGGTAATACTTTAACACCTTTTTCTTCAAGCTCTTTTTTTAATTCGATTAGCCTTTCTTCTCTTCTTGCTAAAATAACTAAATCTGCTCCTTGTTTGGCAAATCCTTTAGCCATTTGTACACCAAGTCCAGAACTTGCTCCAGATATTACAGCAACTCTTCCTTTTAAATTAAACATATAATTCCTCCTTTATTATCTACAATTTCATTTTATCATATTTTATTTTTTTTTGAAGACAAATTCAGGAAATTTACATTTATAATTTTTTGTTGCAACTATTTTTTTGTTTTATATTAAGTTTTCCTAAATATCCTAATGCATCAGGATTATTATATAAGTCTTCTATTCCTGGTATGAAACTATCAAGTTTTTTAAGCACCTCATCGGAATTAATTATACCCTTGCTAATTAGATCTATTATTTTTGGTATATTATCTTCTGATAATATCATATTTCTTATAATTTATTATAATTGTTTATAAACTGATTACATATTAAACCATCTATATCTTTCTCAATTAATAAAATAGCCAAATTACAATTAAATCCATTTATATCAAAACTATTTTTAATATTTGAATATAATTTTCTGCTCATATTATCCCTCTTTTTTAGATATTATACTTTTGCTACTTAATTATTTATTACTAGTAATGTTTTGATATTTTTTATTAAATTTATCAATTTGAGAAAGCCTTTTTGTTTTTGGAGGTTCTTTTTCTACATCATTTAAATCTTCATCTACCATATCAACAGGATACATAGTTAAAATGTTTTTTGTATTTGGTAATGTTATTATAGAAATATCATTTAATTTTTTATTATATATTGATCCCATTTTTATATTATTTAGATGAACTATATATACATCATAAACACCTGAATAATATGGTTTTTTATCTACTATATAATCTGATATTTCATTAAATATCTTTTCTATATCATTATTACTATTGAAATATGAAATATATACACTATTTTCTCCATGATGTGATTTGATGTGTTGAATTGCTTTTTTCTTATTATAATTTATTATTTGTTTTTCTGAATATGTTGTTTTTTCCCTTTTAATAGTTTCTTTTTTGGCAAAACATTCTAATAATCTTACTGACATATCATCTTTATTTAAATATTCCTCTAACATAGTATACTTCATTTTAAACTCTTCAAAAGAATCTTTTCTTAGAGAACAATTTAAAAAATATACTAAATTTTTAGAATCACATACATTAGACAACATTTTACATGACATCTCTTCGGCTTTTTTAATATCTCCTGTATAATAGTAATAATCATACTTTTTATATATTTTTTTCTTTTCTTTTTCTATTTTTTCTATTTCTTGATAGGCTCTTAAAAAATCAAATTTTTTCATATAGTATTCATATAAATATGGATGTTTTTTATGTTCAGGTAGTTTCATTATATAGTTATATGCTTCCTCATAGTTTTTTATCGCTAGTAGTGCTACTATTTTTTCTTCTAAATAAAAGCAACTAAATATAATATTTGTATAATTTTTTTCTTTAAAGTTATCTAAAATTTCTAATGCATTATATGGGTGACTATGTGTATTTAAATAATGAGCTCTTAGACAATAATAATGATTTAATAATGTTTTTACATTGCATTCTTCTACTTGAAATTGATTCAGATAGTATTCATATTTTTCTTTCTCATTAAAACTTAAGTACGCATGTGCTTTTAATACATTGAGATCATTTGTATTAGGAAGATCTTCACAAAACTTTAACGCAGACTCCTTATTATTATTTTCTATATAATAATCTAAGATTCTTTTTGCTGAAAAAGATATTTTTTCTTTTGGAGATATATCATATGCTTTTTTATAGCATTCTAACATTTCTTCATATTTATTTTCTTTTTTCAATATATCTCCCTTTAGCATATAATAAGAATGACCAAAAAATATAGTAGATAAATCACAATTTAATTCTATCATTTGAAGTATCTGTTTAGACTCATTAATTTCCTCTAAATGAAATAATATTAGTGCCTTTATATATCTTCCATATAAATCCCCGGGATTCGTATTTATATAATCTTCTATGTATGATAAAGCTTTATAAAAGTTCTTGTTAGCCATTAAATCAAAGATTGGTTTTAATTTGTTATTATCATATTTATTGTTTTTTCTTTTTCTTTTTCTATTTTCTTTCTTTTTGCTTGTTCTTTTCATGTACTATCCCTTTCTTTTTTATGTATAATAGCATATCTAATTTTTTTTGTAAACTTTTTGACAGATAGTTGAAGTATGTTATAATAAAAAACAAGGTGGGATTATTATGTCTAATAATAATGATATTTTATTAATTGAGGCATTTAAACAATTATATACTCATGGAACTGTTTCATTGGACTATATAAAGAATAATCATGTAGAAGAAAAAAGATTATATATTAAAGATAATACTCTTCATTTAATGAGTAACAAAATCATTAATAATAAAATTGTAGAGAGTCAAGAATTACCACTTAATTTAAATTATTCATCTCTTTCTGATTACTTATATTATTCTATTTTTCCTGATAAGAGTTGCAGTGTTATATTAACTGTTAAAAATGAAGATGGAAATTATCAAATTCAGAATCTTGATGCAGTTAGAGAGTTTTATAGTATAATTGCATCTAATTTATCTTTAAAAAAAGAATATATGGAAAGTATTATTACTTATTATTATAATAATCATACTTTTCGAGATGTTTTTATCTATCCTGATATTAATGTTGAATTATCTTATCGTTTTATGAAGAAATCATTATTATCTAAAATAGAGAGTTTTAGTAAAACATTTTTTGAGGGATTATCTATATATGAAAAGGTTCAATCTAAAGCTTTGGGTGATGCTGATTTTAATAAAAATATTATTTTATGGGATCAATTTTTAAATAATTTAATTAGTGATCATCCTGAAATGATTATGGATTTTTCTAAGAAAAAAGAAAAGAAATTATCTATTTCATATGATTTTATAACTGATGATGATTTTAATAATCATCCTGTATATTGTAGAGAAGATGAAATGCGTAAAATGCAAATTGCCTTACTATCCAATCATGGAGTTTTACTTGTTGGAGAAAAAGGTGTTGGAAAGACTGCTTTGGTACATGGACTTGCGTATCAAATAAAAAATAATTTAACATCTGATTTTTTTAAAAACAAAGAAATAATGTTAGTTAATTCTTCTTCTATTGTTAAAGGTTGCAATTTGGTTGGAATGATTGAAGAAAATGTAGAACAGCTAATGCTATATCTAAAAAACCATCCTAATACTATTCTTTTTATTGATGACATTCACACAATTGTTGGAGCTGGGGCAAGCAGCAAGAATAATTTAGATATTTCTAATATTATGAAATCATACTTAGATAATGATACATCTGTATCAATTATTGGTACAACTACCACTCAAGAATATGAAGAACTTGTTAAATATAATGCTTTTCTTAGTCAATTTAGAAAAGTTACTATTAAAGAACCTGTAGGAGAAGATTTATTAACTATCCTTTTAGAAAATATAAAACTTGAAAATGAAAATAATAAGTATGATGTTAGGTGGGCTTTTTCTTATGATGAAAGTGTTGATATATTAAACATCATTATTAAAGCAACACAGAAAGGTCATTTTATCTATAATGATATTCGTTTTAATCCATATACATCTATTGATATTATTCGTTCTAGTTTTGCGATATGTGCCCTTGATGGAGAAAAGGAAATTACTCGAGGCCATATTTCAGAAGCAATACAATGCTGTGAATACTTATATGATTCTGCAAGAGATGAAGCTGCGATTAAAATTAATAATATTAGACCAATTAAAGAAAAGAAAACTAAAATAATTAGTTTTCCAAATTATTATTAAAATAATCTTTTTGATTATTTTTTTATTTGAGGAATTTCTTTATGATCTTTGTAATCATCTAAAAAATTACTTATATCTAATTCAAATTTTGATAGAATATGTAATATTTCATATAATGAATCATAATATTCTTCTAGAGAATATATTTCTTTTTCTTTATAGATTTCTTTTTGTTCTTCTAATTTTTTAATTAAATTATCTTTATATTCATTTAACTCTTCTATATTTAAATATGTTCCTTTAAAATATTTATTATTTATATCTTGAGCTTTACTTGTAATGACTTCATAATCAATATTTTGTTTTGATCTTTCTGATATTGTTCCATTTAGTACCCCTATTCCGTTTATAATTTGAGTTAATAATTTATTTTTAAATCTATATTTATTATTAGTATCTATTTCTTGGCTTCTTTTTAATATACTATTTAATAAGCTATTTAATTCCCTTCTTAAACCTATTTCTATACCATGAATAGTATATTCATTTATTTTTTTGCTATGTATAATTTTATTTATTATATATAAATACTTATCTATTATTTTATTAAATTCTGTTTCATATTCATCACGATATTTTTTTATTGATATCCTAGATATGTCATATCTTATAGAACTTAAAAAGTCTGATAAAGAATTAGTCTCTTTCCATTCTATTTTATTACTCATTAGAATATCTCTTAAATTTATCAGAGGAGATATTTCTTTAATATCTTTCATTATTTCTTCATATAATGAGTCAATTTTTTTATTAAAATCTTCTTGATAATTTTGATTTATATCTAGTTCTATTTCATCTGTTACGAAGTGGTGCATTACTTCTTGTAGATTCTTTTCATATATATTGATATACTCACTTAATTCTTTTTTTATTCGTTTCTGTTCAGTTTCTTCTAATTTATTAGAATAAAATAAGATATTTGATATTTTACTTTTTGTTGTGTTTGTTAATTCTACTCTTTTAACCTCTTCTAATAGTAATGCCTTGTATTCTAATATATCTTTTTCTTTATCAGATAACTCTTTTAAAGGAGTAGATAATATTATAATTTGATCTAATTTGCCTAAAAATATTGGTTCTATTTCTTTTATATTTGTAATTTTTGTTGATAATCTTATTTCTCTCTTCATAGTAGGTTTCATATATTCTACATTTTCTTTATATTCTTCTAGTATTTTATTTGTTTTTTTAATAATTATTTCTTTAGTTTTTTCAGGTATATATTGACATATTTCTTCTATTTTTCTTAATTTTTCATTTATTTTTTTACCATAGTCTATTCTAAATATACTTCTATTATTTTCCATTTTATTTGGTTTTATATCAGAAATATTTTCTTCTAAATCTTCTATATTTTTTTTGTTACTTAATTTTTTATCCATCATAAATATTTCTTTTAATAATGTTTTATTTAAATATTTATATAAAACAGTATCTTCAAATCTTTGTGGATTTCCTTCTTCATCAAAAGTTGAATAATCTGTATTTGAAGTTATAAGATCCTTCGAAATTAAGAGTTTATTTTCTAAATCAACATACCAAGTAATTGGTTCTATTATAAACCATAGTGGTTCATATAGATTTTGACAAGTTATTCCATTAGAATACTTTACTTTGGTGTAGTATTGTTCAGCTCTAACATAGTATTTTTTTTTATATTTATATACTGGTTCATTTTTGCCATCTATTAAATAATATTTTCCTTCACTAGGTATTTTTTTTCTTGGAATAAAGATTCTAATCTTATTTGATTGTTTTCAATTGTAGATGGATAAGAACCTAGCTTTAGGATTAAATGGTTGCTAATATCTCTTTCAATAAGCGGAAGAAATGGAATCATACTTTTTACTCTTAAAACTGGTCTAATAAAAAAATCTCTTTTTATTTTAACAAAAGGCATATGTGCTCCTATAGATGAAATAGTAGTTAGTTGGAAATATCTTGATTGGTCTATTTTATACTCAATATCTCTTAAAGCATATTCTCCATAATATTTATTTATTTCAGGATGATTTCTTGTTGCATTAGAATCTTCTCCACCGCCTATCGCTCTTGCAAAATCTGTAGTATTACATTCTAGACCAATTGTATAAAATAATGGTAGGCAATTTTGCCCAATTAGTTGATCTTTACTTAAAAATGTACATTCTTCAATATAGTCTTTTAAATAATCATAGTTATCCAATTTATCACTTTCTTTCAATATCCTTTATGTATATAATCTATTATCATTTTAAATATTATATATGTAGATAATAGAATTATAATTAGATAAAATATTGGTTTTAATCTTTCTTCTACAAAAACAGATGCTATTATTAAACAACCATCTATAAAAGATAAAAGTATTTCATGAATGAGATTTTCTATTTTATCAATGTGTTTATTAGAGTCACTTAACTCTACTTTAAATTTTATTTCTCCTTTATTTATAGACTTTAATAGATTAGATGTTTCTAAAGGTAATTCTATTATACTTTGTGTATTATTAATTACTTTGTTACTTATTTCCTTTAAGTTAGACTTTGAAAATGTATCTATTAAAGCTGTTTGTTTTATACTTAATGATAATACTTCTATTAAATTTAATTTGGGATTTAAAATATATAAAACAGATTCCATTATTCCTATTCCTCTAATTAATAGTGTTATATCTTTATCTAGTACTAAGTGATTTTCTCTTAACATAGTAAACATATCTTTTATAAAAGATGATAAATTAATAGATTCTAGTCCTAGACTTGCATAATTATCTAGTATTTTTTCTATATCATTTTCTATTTTAATATAGTCTATTTCATCTTTTATTTCACACATACTAATTAGAATTCTACTTACTTCTTTATAATTTTTAGATAGAATAGAGGCAATACATTTCTTTAGTAAGGCCTTATTTCTTTCTGATAGTCTTCCAATCATTCCTAAATCAATATAATTAATTTTATCTTTTGATATTATTATATTATCTGGATGAGGATCTGCATGGAATAGACCATCAGTAAGAGCTTGACTTATATAATTTTCACTTATGATTTTAGATATTTCTTCTAAGTTATATTTTTCATCTTTTAATTTATCTATTTGACTTATTCTATATCCATCAATATATTCCATTACAATGATTTCATCTGTTGAATACTCTTGATAGTATTTTGGACAATCTATATAATTATTCTTTTCTTGATTATTTTTAAAGTCTTGTAGATTATTTCCTTCTTTTATAAAATCTGTTTCTTCTAAACATGTTTTAAATAATTGTTCTAGTACTTCATCAATATTTATTACTTTTATTAGTTTATTAATATGTAGAATATCAATAGCTCTTTTTAAGATAGAAAAATCTTCTTTAAATATTTCTTCTATATAAGGCCTTTTTATTTTTAATACAACTTTTTCTTTTGTAGATTTAAGGGTTGCTAGATGGACTTCGGCAATGGATGCTGAACCTATAGGTGTGTAATCTATATACTCAAATATTTCGTCTTTATTTGTATAACTTTTATTTAATATTTCTAATAATGTTTCATAATCTATTTTTTCTACATTACTTCTTAATCTTTCTAGTGCTTTACAGTATTCAGTTGGTATAATATCTTCTCTAGTTGATAAAATTTGTCCTAATTTTATATATGTAGGTCCTAATTTTTCAATAATATTACATAAATTAGTAGGAGATTGATCTTTTATTATATTACTATTTCTTAATATTTTTATTACTTCATTTAATCTATTAATACTATTATGTTCCATATTATCACCATAATAATAATACCACATTTTTCTACATTATTGGATATTATTTTTTAATTTTAATCTCTTTTGAAATATTTTTTCTTCTTTAGAAGTATTTCATATTCTTCAATAGTCTTATTTCATCTTTTTATTTAATAATAAGTATAAATCATGAGCATGTTTTAATTCATGAATCATAATAAATGCTGATTTCATATTAGATACTCTTGATATAATTTATATATCTAAAGCCTTTCCAAGGATTATTCTAGGAAACAAATCAATAAAAATTATAAATTATTTTTTCTTAATCTTAGTTTTTTATTTATTTCATCTTGTCTTTGTTTAGGAGTAAGAAATCTATATTCTACACCATCTAAAGATATATTATTACTTACACTATAAAAATTATCTAAATAAGCATTCCTTCCTTCTTTGTTTGACAAAAACTTAGCTTCATAAAATCCACTGGTATCCATACTAATACTTTTCATAATCATTTTTTTATAATCATATGATGTTTTTATATTAATATCATTTATATATATTGGTTTTTCATCATTAGATAGTAAAAGACCTTTCCGAAGTAAAATTGATCCTATTAATAGTTTCATTTTATTTATTGATTCTTCTTTATTAATTAAATAATTCTTTTCATTATATAAAAAGTCATAAGACTCTTTAGACTCAATAATTAAATCAATAAGTTTTTCAGTATTCACATCTCCAATATCATCTGTTGATTTAAAGACATTTGGAATATCTGTTTTATATATCCAAGATTTTGCTCTTTCACAATCTATAAATAAATTAGAATGAGTTTTACTTATTTCATCTAAAATATTTTCTATATTTTCTTTACTGAATTCATCTGTATAAATTATTATTCTGTCTGTATATTTCATATTTGTAGATTGTTGATACTTTATTTTAATTGGAAAATTTTCTATTATTAAATTATTTACTAGTACATTGATTATTTCATGCATGTTTTCTGGATTTGGGGCAAGATAGTATTTACTTGTTAAATAATCTTTATCACTATTTATTAATATCCAGTTATATTCATTAGATTGTTTTTTTAAAGAAATATTACTTATATGACTTAGATAGTTTTCTAAATTTAATTCATTTTTTTCTACGTTAAAACTATCATACTTTGATTTAAATAATAGATTTCTTACTTCTTCTCTTTTCATTTTACTATTATATTTAAAGGCTACTTTTGTTAATTCAAGTATAGCAATTTCATCTACTAATTTTATATTATTTAATATAGAAGATTCTTTTGGTGTTATAAAATTCATGTATTTCTCCTTTCTCATTTTTTTGCCTATACTATTTTATCATACTATTCTTTAATATATAACTCTTTTATTTTTATAAATTATTAAATGCTATCACTACTAAATAATAATTCATTAATAGATAGTAATACTCCTAGTAAAAATACTAATATATGTCTATGTACAAAATAATAGTGCATTATTGTATGATTTGAGAGTACAATATACCATGATATTGGCATAAATGATATTAATAAATATGCAAATATTTTTTTATTATTATAATTAATATTGTAGTTGAACTTATTTATAATTGCTATTATAAATGTTGTTAGATATCTAAATATAAAGGAGTTATTATATTTTACTTTATTTATTAAAAATAAATGTCTTAAACCATCTTTTATTGTTTTTAGATGTGGTGGTCTATTTCTTTCATCTTTAAATAAACTTGTTTTTATTTCTTTTACTTTTAAATTATTAATTTTTGCTTTAATGATCATTTCTGATGCAAATTCAAATCCAGGAGATTTGAGATTACAATCTTCTATTTTATCCTTTTTAAATGCTCTTAGCCCACAATGATAATCATGTGAAGATGTATGAAACAAGAGATTAGCATATTCTGATAATATTCTTGAGCCGATACTATGAGAAAGAGGCATTGCTTTTTTTTCTATCGTTCCTTTAAAACGATTTCCTATTACAAAATCATAACCATTTTCTAATTCATTAATAAACATTGGAATATCTCTTTCATCATAACTTAAATCACAATCTAGCATTACTAAATAATTAGCTTTTGATTTTTTTATTCCATTTATTAATGTATTACCATAACCTTTTTCTTTACAAATAGTATATTTTATTTTTTTTACATATTTTTATAGAATAATCAGTACTATCATTATCACACACTAATATATCATATTGTGTACTATATTTACTTTTATCCATTGTTTTTTGTATTCTCTTAATACATTTTTCTAGTGTTTTTTCTTCATTTAAACATGGTAATAATATTGTAATTTTCTTTTTTTTTTGATTCCATATAAATAACCTCATACTATTATTATAATATAAAAGTTAAAAAAAAATTTATAAAAATGGCATATTAACTCATAGCAAGATAATTAATACATATTCATTGTAACATTAAATTTTAATTGTTCAAAAATATTTTTTTACATTATATTATTTACTTGTTTTTCATTTAAATTAATTACTAAAGATGATGTAGAAAGAAGAATTGCTGCTATACTTAGAGCGTTTTTAAAAGCATTTATTACTACATCACTTGAATCAATTATATTACTTTTATTAACTGATATATAATCATCTAATCTATAATCATAAATTACATTATAATTATTATTAATGATTTTATTTTTTATTTCATTAGAATTTAATCCAAGGTTATCCATTATACGTTCAAATGGTTTATGCAATGATTTTTTAATTATCAATGAAGATATATTATCATCAGTAAGTATTTCACTTGCCTTTAAGTATGCTATTCCTTCACCAATTGTAATACCATTTTTAGCAGTTTCTAATGCGCATATTGCATCTTCAAAACGCATCATTCTTTCTCTCTTTTCTGTTTTAGTAGTACCTCCAACATAAATTGTAGTGATTCCTTTTTCTAATTTAGATATACGATTATTAATGAACTCTTTTTCATAATCACTATTACATATATCTAATTCTTTATTTAATTTATTAATTAATCCTATACAATTATTAGAGTTTAAGAATATTATTTCATTACTATTAATTATAATATTATCTGCCCTACCTAAATCAGTTGTATAAGCTTCTTCATAATCAATATTTTTAATGTTTGCATTTGTAAGAAATGAAATATCTTCTTCCTGTTTATCTCTATGAGATGCATATTCATCTTGTTCTAATACAAAGATATTTTTATTATTAAGATAATATACTAATACCTCATTTCTTATTTCATCACTCATTGCTTCTGTAATTATTATTAAATTATCATTATTTTCAAACGATGAATTAATAATATCACTAATAGATTCTAAACTATCTAAATAGCCTTTTAAAATTAGTATTTTAACATTTTTAAGTTTAATACATTTATCTTTAGTAAAATACAAATTGGATATATTTTTAATGGAAATATTATAACCTTTTTTATTAGTACAATAAGTTAAGTCTGAATTAGATTCTTCTAATTTTATAGAATATTTACTTTTTACTTTCTTAAATATATCAGTAATTATTTTACCTATTTCATAACTATTTGAAGATGTTATTGAAATAGATAACAACTCTTCTTCTCTTGGATTTCTTTTTAAATTATTTATTTCATTTACCACTTTGTCCATATAAGATAATAATTCATTTTTTAATATTATTTTATTCTTACCATTTTTTATTTCTTCTAGTCCTAAATTAAAAATACTCTGTAATAATACTAATGTTGTAGTAGTTCCATCACCTACTAATTCATTTGTCTTTAATGAAGCTTCTTTTACTATTTCTAGTACTGTATTTATTCTTTTATCTTCACTATCTATATTTGTTGCAATAGTTACTCCATCATTAGTAATAAATGGGGTTGTATCACTATTATTTATTAATATATTATTTCCAGTTGGACCAAGGGTACTAGATACAGTATCACATAATAGATTTACTGCTTCACTCATTATTTGTTGTAATTCATCTCCACTTATTACACTTTTCATACTTCATCCTCCATTTCTAACATATTTTTCCAATATTTTTTAGGCATAAAGTTTTGTCTACATCTTTTATTTTCCCTTTCTTTAATACCTATTGTTTTATAAAATGTTTTCCATAAATCTTCAATAGAATCTTCATTATCTTTCTCTAATTTTAAATCAACTATATCATTAGAAGTTAAATAAAATATCTTTTTCTTATCATATATTGCATATATACCCCTTTTAGTATCATGAATTATAAAATTATCACTCATAAGTCTTTTACTAAAATGATTAGCAAGTATACCTATTACATTATTGGTAGACTCAAACTTAGCATAATAAAAGTTATTCTTCATTTTACTAAATCTTAAAAATCCTTTTAATTTATGAGCTTCTCCTCTAACATATTTAGCTATTTTTATTGATTCATTTACTGAATCAATATTTCTTCTTCCAAATATAGTTTTTCCATACTTAAAATAATTTATTAAAAAATTATAAATAATCATTTCTTTATTTTTATTGTCTGATAAATATACATTATATATACAGTAAGATACTTCTTTAGTTAATTTAGTTTTTAAAAGTTCAATATTATTTTGTTCATCCTCTACTCTTATAAATATTTCATTATCAAATAATCCTTTATCGTAAGAGTCAATCAGTTTTATATCATCAGGTACTATTTTTCTTTTAAGTAACTCTACTACTAAAGCAATATATGATATAAAACCACCATCGTAAATATATATATTATTCATTAAATAAACTTAATTGAACTCCTGTATTATTAATAATTTTATCTTCTAAAACCAAATTCGCTTGTATTATTTTCTTATTAAATACGTTTGTATCAGTAAAATACTTCCCGTTACATAAAATAAAGTATTTTGCTCTTTTAAGTGATATATTCATCTTCTTTAAATCTTTAAATTCTAACTTATAATATTTTCTTGTAGATATTATTTTTCTAGCATTTTTAGGCCCAATCCCAGGTATTTTTAATAAATCATAGTAACTTGCTTCATTTATTTCTTTAGGATATTCATCTAAGTGTCTTAATGCCCAATCGGCTTTAGGATCAAGTAATATATTAAAGTTTGGATTATCTTTGTTAAGTAAATCATCCACTTTGTAATTATAAAATCTTAATAACCAATCTGCTTGATATAATCTATTTTCGCGAACTAAAGGAGGCGTTTTAATTGTAGGTAATAACCTGTCTTTATTAACTGGAATATAAGCTGAATAAAAAACTCTTTTTAAAGAATAATTATTATATAAACTTTCACTTTTCCCTAATATTTCTAAGTCAGACTCTGATGTTGCTCCTACAATCATTTGTGTAGATTGCCCAGCTGGAGTGAATTTTTTACTGCGATTAATTTTTATAGTTTTCATAATCTTTGTAACTTTGCTTTCTTCTTTATTAGGAGCTAGTAACTTTAAACCTGTTGTAGTAGGAAGTTCAATATTTGCACTTACTCTATCGGCTAAAGAACCAAGACGTTTAAGGAGGATATCACTTGCACCAGGAATGGCTTTTACATGAATATAACCATTAAAATGATATTTATTGCGTAATAAATATAAAGTCTCAATTAATTTTTCCATTGTAAAGTCTGGACTTTTAATAATACCACTTGATAAAAATAATCCCTCTATATAATTTCTTTTATAAAAGTTCATTGTAATTTCACATATTTCAGTTGGAGTAAATATTGCCCTTTTAACATCATTACTTCTTCTGTTAATACAATACTTGCAATCAAATATACAGGAATTAGTCATTAATATTTTTAATAAAGAAATACATCTTCCATCACTTGCAAAGGAATGACAAATACCTGAGTATGCAGCATTACCAGTTCCAGAATCATTAGAGCGAGTACTACCACTGGAAGAACATGATGCATCGTATTTAGCACTATCACTTAATATAATCAACTTTTCTTTTATAGTCATATTTATCACCAAAATAATTATACATTTGTTCGTGATTTTTTTCAAGAATATTTACGAACATTTTTTCGAAAATAAAATAATATTATTACTCAATAATATTATTCGTTTTATTTTATAAATTATTCTTTACTATTAAATTAATTATTAAATCTACAAGTATCTCTTTTTCTTTAGGATTAGATTCAGCAATTAGTAAGGTTAATGCTACTAATGTATTATTATCTATTACTTGTTTATTATTTTTATATAATAAATCATAGAAAAATAAGATATAGATAAATAATGTTGCTGCTATTCTTTTATTTCCATCTATAAATACATGATTCTTTATAATCATATAAAAGAAATTCGCACATTTTTCTTCAATACTAGGATATATATCAATTCCATCAAATGTTTGGTATATATCATTTATAATTGACTTTAATCCTTTATTTCTTTCAAGGGCAAATATATCACTATCAAAATTACTTTTTAGTGAATCTACTATATCCATACATTGTTCATAGGTAATTACTTCATCTGAAAAATATCCTTTTGGTTTAGTTATTCTTCTATGATCATAATCATCAAGTAGTCCTAATGAATATGAATAATTATTAATTACTTTGACTATATCACTAGTCTCTTTAGAATTAATTCGAGAGGCAATATCTATTAATTTAACTGTCTTTTCTAAAGCATCTAATCTTTTTTGATTAACTGCATAACCTTTTAATAGATAATCTTTTAATACTTTATTAGCCCATTTTCTAAATAAAATACCATTTTGTGATTTTACGCGATATCCAACACTAATTATTACATCTAAATTATAGTATTCTACTTCTCGAGTTTGAGTTTTCCCCTCAATAGCACCATGCTTAGTGGTACTCGCAAAATTTGCGACAACCTCTTCACTATTTAATTCTTCTTTTATTGCATTATTAATGTGTTTTCTTATTGTCTTATAATCTCTATCAAATAACTCAGCTATTTGATTAGCATTTAACCATACAGTTTCATCTTTCATATTTACTTCTAATTTAACCCCTTGATTTTCAAATATTATTATTTCATTTTTCATTTTATCTCTCCTTTTAATATTTTTTCTTTTTCTAATTCTTTTAGACTTCTATCTGGTGTTGGTAAGTTTTCAGGCATAGTTCTTTGATTTTTTCTTATGGTATCCCTAATATTCCTCCCTATTTCGTAATGTGTTTTATTGGCATTACCTTCTCCTATAATATTATCTTCTCTTAGAGCTGCTTCTGTTTGAGTAATTCTAAATAAATTTGCGCCTAATTCTTCACTACACATATTATCTAAAATGTCTTCTCTATATCTTAATCCTTTACGTTTTGCAATATCATTTGCAGTCTCTCCATTATATAATCCTTTATATCCACTATTATGAAATTTATCAAAGTTTTTTACTCCTGCATTTTTTGTTGCAATATTTAAAGAGTAGTTTCCTTTTTTGGTTAAGTCCCTTTGATAAAATCTTTTCTCTTCTTCAGTTAGTTCATAATACTCTTTTTCACTTAACTCTTGTTTTCTTGTTTGAATTGCAAAATATGTTTGAGCTAATGCTATAATTTCTTTTCTTGAATCTCCATTTTGAGCAATTAAATAACAAGCATATCTAGATAATTTATAATCATTTGTTTCTCGTTTTGTTTTTGAACCTATATCAACCATTTTGCCAACGTTGGCAAAATGGTCATCAACGTTTATATTAGAATTTTCACATGCTGTTTTTGCTTTATTTATCACATTTTCAAATCTTCTCCATTGAGTATATTTTAATGTAGGTTGCAACTCTCTTACATACCAGTATTCATTACCATCTTCATCAATATGTTTAATATCTTCAAATAATTTTTCTGTATAATTTTTTATTTCATTCATTCAAATACCCCCTCATTTTTATTATTTAAATATAACTTTACATTATAATCACCTCCCTCAAAATAAAAAAAGCGGGATACCCCTCTCATCTACCCGAAAGGGATATCCCGCAGCATGCAATGATTCTTCCTTGCCTTAAAGAATCAGAACCT
>Ga0256404_1002445_pt1 | contig 41068 bp, 34 predicted proteins | sample RumenRJG_01DNA_FD_185990 | JGI IMG/M metagenome (GOLD analysis project Ga0256404, IMG submission 185990) | Bovine rumen microbial communities from Lethbridge, Alberta, Canada - RJG_01 | ecosystem: Host-associated > Mammals > Digestive system > Stomach > Rumen | place: Canada: Alberta | collected... | reverse complement strand
TCAGATATTCTAATAATCTTGTTTTATCTACATATAATTCACTATTTTTATCTTTTGTAAAACTTTCATTTCCCGGATTAAAATAAATTCCCATACCATCGCTCCTTTCTGCTTATACCCATAGTATAACACAAAAGAAACCGGTATAGGAATTTATTATACTCTCATGTTTCGTAGTACAAATATACATCTTCCAATGTCGGCTGCGCTTTCTCCACCCTTCCCATTTCCGGTCTGGTGCTGCTTAATACTCTTGCACAAATTTCATCTCCCACATAAGTTATATTTACAAGTTTACTTCCGTTTTTTTCTATTTCATTTATCTGCTCTTCCTGCACATATACATTCCAAACCATGTCTTCCAATTCCTGTAGTAACTGTTTTGGACTTCCCTGTTGAATCAATTCACCCTGCCGTACCAGTAAGATTTCTTTTGCAATAAACTCAATATCCGATATTACATGAGTGGCAATCATCACAATTTTCCCGGATGCAATCTGACTAATAAAAGTTCGGATTCGAATGCGCTCCTCCGGGTCTAACCCTGCAGTAGGTTCATCCATAATCAGAATGCTTGGATCGTTTAGTAACGCCTGCGCTATCAGTAAACGTTGTTTCATTCCTCCAGAATAGGTATGTATCTTTTTGAAACGATCTTTTTCCAAATTGACAGTATGAAGCAGACTGTCTATTTTTTCTTTTGCCTGTTTCTTTTTTAATCCTTTTAATGCTGCCATATACCATAAAAATTCTTCTCCGGTAAAAGTATCATACAGATTTTGCTGTTGCGGCATATACCCAAGCAATGCACGATACTCCTTTCCCATGGATGCAACATTTGTTCCGTTCCAGGTGATCTTTCCACTGTCCGCCTTTAAATTTTGCGTCATCAGATTGATGAGCGTACTTTTACCGGCTCCATTTGCTCCTAATAACCCATATACCCCCGGTGCAAATGATTTTGTAAAATCCTTGCAGGCATACGTTTTCCCTCCATCATAACTTTTTGATAACTTCTCTAAAACAAGTTCCATCCTCTTTCCTCCTATCGTTCGAGACAAACAATTCCTTTTTATCTCTAAAGTTTTCCCGGATCATAAACATCTTTCGGTCTTTTCCTGCCTTTCACGCAAAACTACAGGTCAACCTCCCACAGCTGTAGTAAGCATTCGCAAAATAAAAATGGTCATATCCATGTGAAAATACCATAACAACAATATCGCTACCCCAATCAGTCCTACACCTATCCCAATAACAATGGAGGCGTTTGGTATTTTCCTGACCAGCAAAAATAAGAAACCGCATACGATGCCAAATAAAACGATCTTTGCCAACAGAAGTATAAACAGAAAACTTCCTACAGACATAGTGGTAGTGAAGTGGAGAGAAGTAATATCTGCCAGACTCTGTTTCACACTTTTAAAATGATCGATATTATAATACCGCATACATTGTGGAATCAACATACTGATCAAACTAAAAAACATTCCCGTCAGGCAGACCAGTCCTTTCCTGTTCCGTATCTTTGCTTTTCCAGCCTTAGTCGTATACAAAATGGAATACAATCCTTTTCTATCATCTGCTGATTCCATATCACTTATCCACAAAACAAGTGCCACTGTGGCAATAAAAAATGCAATCAGATCATATTTATAGTCATAAAAAAAAGCAAGGTAACTTTTTTCATCCATCCAAAACTTATTTAAAATGTTTCCTTTCTTTTGCAATAACAGGTCCCTTTGTTCTTCTACCAGCTCGGTTCCCTCTTCCCGCATTTCCAGTTCATGCATAAGTAGCTGTTGCTCTGTTTGCGCTGCTTTGGTAGATTTGTATTTTAATTTTTCCAACTGTTTATTTATTGCCTGTAATTCCTCCCGCTGTTCCTGAATGTACGTAAGGCTCTCCTCTGTAACCGGACCGCTGATTTTAGAAAGTATCCTATGATATTCCCCTGATGCAGCCGTATCATAAACGGCCGGTTTCAAAACATCCTTTGTAGAAAGCAAACACCAGATCAACAGGAATAGCATTACAAATCCCTTCTTTTCCTGATAAAATACCTTGCGAAATTCGAAGCGATATACAGAGGTATGATGCCAACGAAAAGAGGTAATCCCTGCAATTTTTTCTTTTACGCCTTCCCACAAATTTCCGGAAGAAATCTGGAAACGGGAAGAAAATGCATAAAAAGAAAGTATCAAAAACAACGCAATAAAAACAAGCGCCACAACCATAACTACCATCCATTGGTTAATAGGATAACCAAATATATTTAAATTTTTATACGTTCCAAACATACTATGCATGTCCCAGCAAAAAAACACATTGACACATTTGAAAATTGCCAAGGAACTGCTCATTCCGATGGAATGTTCCAAAAACATTTCCACTCCTACAAAGACACTGTAGATGAGTATCGCTGTGCCTTCTCTTCGAAAAAGAATGGTCAGACATGCCATAAAGACCGTACAAAACACGCAAACCGCTACCCGGACCAAAACAACTCCAAGCAACCCCTGTCCAACCGTAATAGACAGCGAACAATCCCGGAAAATCGAAATAGATTGTATTTTACGATTGAGATCTCCATATCCATATAACCATCCAATCACCCCAAGATTCCCACATTCCTGCAAAAGGCTATATGCAATACCTGCTGACAGCATCGTTACTGTTTTGGCAGATACAAAAGGCAGATGTCCCCGCCTTGTTCCTTTTGTCAAAAGAAACAATCCTTTTTTCCGTTCGGAAGAAACTACAAAATAAGCCAACACGATCAGAAAAACCATTTGAACATATATCCCATAGTTATAAGATGCCAGTTCCTTCACACCTATACTTGGATCTGCGGTTATTCCATCCGCAGATAACTTCTTATAATCCTGAACCGTCTTTTCCAAATCCCGATACAAATAGGTATTCCGCTGTTGATAATTTTCCGTCTGTTTCAGTCTGTCTGCCTGTTCCGGTACCTGCTTTAAAAAATCACCATAAGAATCAACATAATTTTCTTCATTTTCGACAAAGGACTGATACACTTCAGCCTTTGAAACATGTGTATCCCCTTGTTGATATTTCTGCCATTGCTGCTTCTGCTGATAAAAAAACGTATACACTTCCGTTTGTTTTTCATATTGAACGAGCAGCAAAATATTTCCAAGCAATAATGCAAGAGAAACTACGATAAAAAAACGCTGTCGAAACAACTTTTTCCACTCACATAAATATAAATTTCCCATACTATTCTTCTCCACTCTCTTCCTGCAACTGTTGCTGATCATGCACGGAATAGGTCTGCTCCAACAGTTTTGTAAATGTATATTCTTTTCCATGGTAAGATCCGAGTTTTTTCTTATCCCAATAAGCCAAACTGACTCCATTGCCGGATTTATCCGTTTCCAAAACATACATTCGTTCTCCGATCCCATAAGGGAGTTCGGTAGGAAAGCTCTTGATTGGAGATTCCATCTGATCTACACGTTTCATTTTTTTATCATATACATCAATTTTCACCGTAAAATCATATTTCTTTTTTATATCGTGGTCCATATTATATTGATATTTCGGATCACTGTAAATACGATCCAATGCCTCGGCACAATCTGAAATATACAAATAGGTTCCATCACTGGAATACTCTCGGTATGCCGGCATATCTTTAAGCAACACCGTAACATTTTTTCCATCTAAATCCGCTGTATATACATTACTTTTCGCATCATACTGATGCAGTTTTTCGCAATCCATCACATGGATCAAAAGCTTATTCTGCCAAAATGTAATGGTTGAGACCTGTTCTGTTTCCGACTGCTGTGGCACTCGTATTTCTGAAATCGTATTCTTTTTCAGGTCATACTGAAACGTCTTATTATAAGATTTTTTTGCCCAGTCTTTTTTTGCAACTTTTTTTACGTCTTTCGTTTTTGCTCCATCCACATTAATATATAAATGGTTTCCATACGCAGAAAGTGCCCCCATAGCAAAAACAGTAATATTCGTTTCCGGTTCATAAATTACTTTCGGCTTTTTCTTTCCCATGCCTCCCAACTGCAATTTTTTTACTTTATAGAACTCCTGCCCATCCGCATTATAGGTATGTTCTACAAAATAACATACATTCCGGTGTACACACCAGTTATCGACTACCTGTCCATTCCATTGGTATACTTTTTCCTTCGTTGCCCCATCTTCGGAAATTTTATATAATGTATCGCATATATCATTTTCGCTACATTTCAGCATCACGGTATAGATATATCCATCCATATAAGCAATTCCCGCATCTTCCGAAATATACGCATTACACTCTTCCATTCGTTTTTCATCTTTCTCTTTATCATGCAGACAATTGGATTTGTTGCACAATGGTGTCAACAATCCCGCCTTTTCATCCAACTGATAAATATAACTTCCAATCACAAAATAACTAGCCTTTTTCCCTTTTGCCTGTTTATTTAACGATGCAAACGAATCTAAATACTGGTATTGAAAATCCGTTCCCTCCACATAAGAATCCTTTGTTGCACTTTTTCCACAGCTGGCTATCATACATATAGTCAACACTAAAATAATTCCTGTTGTAATCTTTTTCATATTTAATTTCCCCTTTCCCTAGTATGCACAAATAATGACACTACATCATATGTCATTATTTGTGCAATTGCATCAACCTCTTAACCTTTCTCCACTGTTACAAGACTTGTTTAATAATTACTTTGTAATAGCGTTTGAATTTTTCTTTTTTAGTTTACAAAATTCAATATATTATGTCAACTACTACTTTTTTTGTCTAGGTATTGTAATATATATTTTATTTTAATAAAACGCTATATTATATGGCTGAAAGGAATGCTCTCATTGATACGAAAATATATGCATCCGTGCAAATAACTACATCTTGGTATTCCATATTTATGATTATTTACATCTTTTTCTACTTATTATACTCAGTCACTTTTCCATAATCGTCATAGAGTATTTTATTATAATCGAAAAACACATACACCATACCTGATCTTCTCAATTTAATCTTATTTTTTTCTAAGCCATTATAATCCACCTCATGTAACTCATTATTTTCTGTTAAATAATAAACAGCATGTGTGTCTACATAAACTCCAAAATTTTCTTTTTTATAAAGCACCTTTTTTTGTTTTCCCTTTAAATCCGTACAGGTAATCGCACCATTATTGGTTCTATCTTCATAAACAATATGTTTTCCAGCTACTTGAAGCATTTCTGCCACTACACCCTTTATTGTCTTTGCTTTTTTGGTACGTGTATTATATTGGACCAATCGTGACACATGATCCGTATAATAGAACACACCGTCTTGAAAAGAAAGATTAATACCATCGAATGCAAACAGTAACCTTTGATTTTTTGTAATCAAATTGATTTCATATACTTGTTTTCCCGAAACAATATAGAAATAATCACCTGAAACCAAAAAAGAAGAAAGTTCTGCATAACGGAAAAAATTTTCATTTGTCTTTTGTGTAATTCCCAAAATATCCTCTGAAATCGTTTTCATATTTATACGAAATACTATCTTTGTTGAAAAATTCCGCATATCCACTCTTATTAATCTCATTTCTCCCGGTTCGTCCGCACCATAAACTGTTTCTCTGTCTTTTGTAGTTTCTATATAATACACGTAATTATCCATTGCATAAAAGCAATCCGCTATATCTTTATTATTTCGAAACACATCTTTTACCACCTGGGTTCGCTCCCCTGTATTTTTATCTTGTGCCATAATGAATTCTTCCCCCTGCTCGTTACTCTCACTATACACAATATATTTGTCAGTCTCAAAATTCTGACAATTCTTGAGATTATACGTTTGATTTTCCTTTTTATACTTGCTGCATCCCGTCAATACGTCCATTCCAATTAAAAAAATTATAAGGCTTGCAATTGCTTTTCTTCTCAAAAATCTTTTTTTATTCCAACAATTGGAATATTTAGATATAATATAAAAAATGAGCACTCCTAATAAAACAAGATCAATTAAAAAAATCCACATTTTTCTGGTCTCTGATAATTGAATATAAGAGAATATATTTTTTCCTGCTGTTTCAGTATTAGAAACAATCGTTCCACGATAAAAACCAGCCGCCAACATAGCTCCCAGTGGTCCTGGTATCCTATACTTTACATACTCCGCCGTAATTCCCACATAGGAAAGCACCATACCAGACAAAGAAACAATTATAGCAAGTGTATACTTTCTAAGCCAAATGATTGCTGCACTGACAAGCACTGTCCATAAAACACAACCGAATAGTTTCCATAAGAAGCAACCAACCGCTACATCAATCAAAGACGCTGTCTTGTCATACTCTTGAAAATACGATATACTTTGTACCGGATATCCGCCATGTGTAAATCCATATTTGTTTTGCAAAAATATAAGCTCTAGTAAATACTCCAGGATAAAGAAAATCACACTTCCAAACACAACCAATGCTAATTTTTCCCTAGCAATCCGTTTTTTTCCATTTTTTGCTATTCGCAACATAACATCCATCTCGCTATTAATCTCACTGCCAAAACATACACATGCCAGAATACAACTAAAAAGAATCAGAGCATAATCCAAATGTTCCTTTGTTAGTAATCCTTCCCATGCATTCGTGTTTAACAAATACCGATTGGAGCGCTGTTCCTTTGCATGTTTGTACTGTTCATATAATGCTTCAAAACCTGCATTTCTTCCCAAAATGACATTTAGTTTTGATAATCTTTTTTCGCATGCGGCAACTGTCATTTTACCATCAGAAACCTTTTTATAAATCGTTTCATACTCGCTCTCCCGTTCTGCCAGAGTATCTGCCTCCTGTTCAAAAAATGTGTCTGTTTTTTTTGTTATCCTTCCTTCACATTTTTTCAGATAATAGGTATATCCATCCAGATTATTTGATATATCTTGATTTGCCGGCTGATCCCCAAAAAACAGTATACAAATCGCAACTAATTGAAACAGCAAAAACAAATGCAACATTTTGTGATCAAACCATAACTTTTTTATCTCATATTTCATTGCTTTTTATCCTTTCTGCCATCCTCGCTTCAATACAAAAAATGATACCAAGAGAAGCATACTTGTAAATCCATAAACAAAAACCCAATCCATAATTGGCATTCCAAAACAATTAATAAAATTTGAATTCATAAATATTTCTCTGGAGTAAAGCAACGCAACTGGATTTACCAATACAAAGGTTTCTGAAAATTTTTGATATATTACAAGCAATCCCGCTAAAATACATAAGTTTTCCAATATAACCATCCATGCATTTTTACCATACATAGATACAATTAAAAATAACATTCCGATTGCACATACTCCCAACATTTTACTGCATACCATAAGCAGATATGTAGTCAATAGATTTGTACGAAACAGCGTATCCCGAAACGCCTCCAACATGTAGATTGGCTCAAAACACGCATCCATATTTTCAAAATTCCAATAAAATACTAAATAATCCTCTATAGAAAAAAGAAGGCAGAGAAATACAAAAAACAAAATGCTTGTGATCACTTTTGCTGTCAATGTTTCCTTCCTGCCTTTTACAGAAGTTTCCAGCAACAAGTTCATCTCTGTTTCTTTCTCTTTCATAAACACAGACGAACAACCATACAGACAAAGTAGCAGTATGATAAACGTAGAAAAATCATAATACATAAGTGAACGAAATCCATCCGTATTATAAAAATGAGGTAGTCTTCTATTCAGAAATGCTTTTGCAATTTTGTAATCTTTTCTGGCTTCATATCCATTTTTATGTTTATTGTAAAATTTAATATTGGATACTGCATTTTTCACAATAGAATCCGCATAATCCTTATATCCAGTTTCATACTTAATATTAGAAATAAAACACCAATCCAACAAAAGGCAGTCACTATGTGTATTATACGTCATACTACCCTTCTCACGTTCTTTGGAATAGGTTCCTTCACGCACTTTTTCCTTTAATGGTGTATATAAGTCCATAATTCCATTTACTTTTTCTTTTGTTAGTTCTCCTTTATACTTAGAATATAACTCTTGATAGACTTCTTTAAAACACGGATCTGACAATTTTTCAAAAGGAGATTGCTCCTTATAAACAGAATGGATCTTTATAGCATTTGCAAGTAAAAAGATGAATATAAGCACTAACATTGGTTTCGTCATAAAGTGCTTTTTCCCTTCAAAATAGATTAATCTCCTCATTCCATATCTCCTCTACAATGGTATAAAAAAACATCCTCCAAACCGGCACGTACTTTACTTGCATCTACAACAGGCTGCCTATCCGAAACGATCCTAATCCTTGTATTTTCTCCCTCACGTTTTAAATTACTTACCTTTCCAAAATCTAAATCATCCATAGTATCCGAATTTTTCCTTACAACTTCCCACACTTTGCCTTTTATAGAATCCTCAAGTTGCTCAATGTTGCCCTGACAAACAATATCTCCATCATCCATAATAATTACTTGATTTGCTATGTATTCTACATCGGATACAATATGTGTTACCATAATTATGGTTCTATTCTTTGCAAACTTAGAGATTAAATTACGAAAACGAATCCTTTCCTGCGGATCTAGTCCTGCTGTTGGCTCATCTAAAATAAGCAATTCCGGTTCATTTAACATTGCTTGAGCAATTCCAAGTCTCTGACGCATTCCGCCAGACAAGTCTCCTATTTTTTTCTTCTTTCCATCCCATAAATTTACCTCATGCAAAAGCCAATCTACTTTTTCCTTACTGTCCTTTTTAGAAATTCCTTTCAAAGATGCCATATACATAAGAAACTCATCTATCCGCATTTCTTTATAAAATTTTGGATATTGCGGTAAATAACCAATTTTGTCCAAAAACTCATTTTGACAAAGTCGTACACTCTTTCCATCCATCAATACCTCTCCAGAATTTGCCTTTACAATCCCTAACAGAATTCCAATCAATGTAGTTTTTCCCGCCCCATTTTTTCCAAGCAACCCATAAATTCCTGTGTCAAATTCCATGGAAACGTGTTTTAATACCTCCTGTTTTCCATACTTTTTATATATACTTTTTAATTCTATCTTCACTATATTGCCTCCACATACATATAGAAACATTTTGAATTGTCACTACAAATACAAAACGTCCAATACATCCTCACAATCCTCTTCTGTCGTCCGAACAAATAGAATCGCTATATTTAATTTTTCAAATACAAGTATCTTTGGATCCACATACTTTTCTGTATTTAACTTGCCATAACTCTTCGTCTGTATTAATTTTCCATTCTGGCTATTATAAAAACGAATTTTCCAACCATTCTCCTCTTCCTCACAAAAAGTTACTATGCGCTTCCCCTGATTTGAAAGAAACACATTATCACTTTCTTCATTCATTACTAATTTCATACCTCTTCTGTTATTATTCGTTGTGTCATAAACATAAATCTCCCCAGTAGGCTCTGTAAAGCCACAAGACTGGCTCAATACTGCTTTTTCACCTTTATACCCCATGACACTATACTCCTGTCCAATTTTCTCTACAAACAAATGTTTTCCATTTACATCCACACTGCCATATCCATCTGTGCTATCCCCTCCAGATGAAAGTGCTATACAACTTGCTCCAAACACAAGCTTCTTATCATCCTCTGTAAATTCCAAATCATTGCTAATACTAAATTCCAACTCTTTACGAAATACTAAGCGATTTCCTTTTCCCTTTAAAATCCTTTTCTTTTTTTTGGTAGCAGAATTGCAATAATACAAACTATTCGTATCCTCATCATAAATTGCCAAATTTTTCTTATGGTCCATAGCTACCGTATCTACTGACATTGTATTGATTCCCCACACCTTATTCACATTGATTTCTTTCGTACAATGCAAGTTCTTATCATAAAAACAAACTGCTACATAACTGCAGTCTCCCATTGTCATAGAGAATGTCTCTTCCTTTTTTTTGGATGACTTCTTATCTTTTATAGATAAAATAGCAAATCCATTTTCACCATCCCTGTATATCTTTACTTTCCCTTGAAAACTTTCATCCATCTTATTTTTTGCAAGCAGTCTGCCACTTGAAACATCTACCAAATACATCTGCTCTGCAAGAATTAATACCCGATCCTCCCCGATATAATTTACACTAGCTACATGTTTTATTTTCTGTAAAACATTTTCCAAATCTTCCACAGAAACTTCTTTTACAGGGGTAGTACTACACACATCACTCTCCTGTTCACCAATTTTCTTCGACGGGTTACATCCCAGCAAAAAGGTTGCCACCAATAATAATGCAATTGCTTTTCTTTTCATTTTATTTATCTCCTCTATATAGATAAACAGTATCTTCTTTGTTTGTGCCTATCTGTTCAGCATCTGGATAATCTGCCTCATTAACCGGTATCTCTATTGCATAAAAAGAACCTTTTTTCAGCTTTGATACATCCAGATCAAATTCAATTTTTGTTTGTTTTCCTTTTTTTAACTTCACTATATAACACTTAGAATTTTTCATTGTTACAAGCTGGTGATCCAAATAAAAATTTACCTTATATGTTAAATTTGGGTGTCCCATCATGACATAAGTCACATGCAGTTTATCTAATCCTTCTATATTAAATGTTGCATTTTCAAAAGTTTCCGGATTATTTTGATATTCTATATAGGTTGTCACCCGATTTTCCAAGTCCAAATCTCCTAATTGAAATTTTTTTAATCTTGCTTCCAACTTCTTATCAATATCCATTTCTTGTTGAGAGCTGTTTTGAATCAGTTTTTTAGAAGATTTAGTTGCAACCATCTTTTCTGCATCTTTCTTGAATACAAGATCATAACTATTCTCTGTAGCCTGATGATTGTTTCCATAAGAAAACGTCTCTTTCATATCCGGCATAAAGGTTGGATTTACTAATCCCACTATCTTTATCTTGCTCTTTTCTCCCTTTTTCCCTTTTATTGGAGTAAAGGAAATTGTAAAGTTTTTTTCTTGTTTCTCTTTTCCAGAGATTACATGCATATACTTGTACTCTTCCTCTTCTCCAACGATCCTATATGGCTGCGCCTCACCATCCAAAAATAATAAAAAACCTGCATTTTTTCCAATTCCGCTTCCCTTCATTTTGTAGGGTATTTTCATTTCGCCGCCTTTATAATACAAGACATGCTCTTTTCTAGAAACTATACCATGCGCAAACTCTCCTATAGTCTCTGTAACTTTCTCTTTTTTCGTTTCTTGTTTTACCGTTTCCGTATTTTTCGCCTCAAATTGCTTTGTGGAAACCGTTCCGCCACAACCAGTAAGCCAAAGTACTCCAATCAATAAATTAACTATCCATATTTTCTTTAACTTCATATACTTTCTCCTCATTTCGAAAAGCCCACAGAAATTCTGTCGGCTTTTCTTAATATAATATAAATTACAATTCTGTATATGTATACACAACTTCTGCGCCATACTTAGTTCCATTTTGCACTCCATGTGCTCCATATACAACAGTAACATCCTTATCAGCAAATTTATACTTACCAGATAAGCTAGTAGCACCTTTTAATGAATATGTACGTGGTACTTTATTTTTTTTAACACCTGCTTTATTCTCAAAATCCAATTTTATAGTCAACTTTGCATTGTCATTATTCTTTGTTACAGATGTTTTTAGACTTCCCGCAACAATAGTTCCAGAAACACTTCCCGTTAACGTTCCATAACCCGTAACCTTTTTTTCGTAGTTCCTGCATAGCTTATTGTCGAAAAACTCATTGTTCCTACAAGCATCACTGCCGCCATTGTCGTTCCAACTATTGTCCTTACATTTCTCTTCATCATCTTAATTCTCCTTTTATTTTTTTATTCGCCACTTGACAATTACTCAATTCATGATAGAATTGGGTAACTTGATTTATCAAGTGTGTGTTATATGCATTCCCGAAAATTTTTGAAATGGCATTTCGGGAATGCAGTTACCAGTTACTCCTGTTGTTGCTTTTCTTCTAATTCTTTACGAATACATTCAGGTAATTCCACTTCACCCCAAACACCATGACAACCAGTGCTAGAAATAAAAACATCTGACAGTTCAATTAACTGTTCACTTAATTTTCTAATCATTTGTTCTTTTGACATAAATACTTACCTCCTTCCACAAATAATATTTCATTCATTTGTAATAATAATGTCCACGCCACATAATTCTTCCACATTCCATTTTGCACAACAATGCATACTAATATCCATATACTAACGACCAATATAGAATACCTTTTTAACTTTTTTCTCCTTGCTTCTGATGGAATAGGCCTTACCTTGGATGGAATAGGTGCCCTCAATAAAATATATACGACATATATAATATAGAGACTTGTCAATATCTCCTTCGAGATAAAGAAAGAATTTGCAATTATTATTACAAATAGGAAGAAGCCAAACGAGAAGAAAAAACATCCCCAAAAAGTGCGCCTATGCATCCCGCCCATTGTAAACCTTATAGACAAAATGACACACAATGAAAGAAGAAAAACCTTGTATTCTCCAAGTAATGCAAAAATAATGCCTAATAATATAATTTTTTCAATCTCATTCAACATTACTTTTAATGCATACCTCATTCTTTCACATTGTTCATAGCTATACTTTCCATATTGCTCTGCAAGCATGACATACTTTTTAGAAATGATATCATTCAAACAAACCTTCACGACAATGTTCGACCTCCTTCCATTGCCTTTATAACATTTTATTTTTTTCATTTCAACCGTTTTGGCATGAACGGTATGTTTTTGGGTATGAACTGCAAAAATTTCAATAAAATTGCAGCCATAATCACCACCCCTTGCATTCCATTCACTTTTATCATACTCTTATTTTTTTTCAACCACTTTTCGACAAAACGACCTCAAATACAATTGAAACGACCCCAAATACAACTCTTTTACCTTGTAGACATGTTTCTTGTCTGATAAAATATTTTATGGGCTTATAATGTCCTGCATTGTTTCTGTGCAGTTTTTTCTGAATTTAGGGGGGCAAGCAGATATTCCTTTTTTATATGTCTTATAATTGACACCTGCCGTCACTAATTTTACAGTTCCGCCCCCAGATACAGGATAATAAACCTGCGTAGATACAGAATGTTCAGTTGCACTATAGGTTATTTTCATCTTATCCTTCTCTACATTCCAACTCTCCGCATATGCAGTGCTACCGAAACTAAAAGATACAACTGCTGCCGCACAAGCTAACATTCCTAATTTACGTTTTCCATTTTTATACCATTTTTTTAATGTTCACAACTGAGTTAAGCAATTAACTCTCATATTCTCCAACCTCCTTTCCTCATCTGAAAGGATTCTTCCTTTTATAAAAAAATATTCAGTATTCTAACATTTTTTTACAAAATTCTATTTTATTCTACTTATTCCACTTTAATTGTCAATAGCTTTTGAGTGAATTGTCGATTTTCATGAGTGAATGGACAGTTTTTTTTCTTATTATGTGATATGATTATATTGGATATAATTATTCAAGTATAACTGTTGTGAAATACCATTGAAATAATCAAACTTTTAACAAGAAAGAGGTCTTTATGATACACACGATTTCAAACAAAATTAGTGAACATTTAATTGAACATGGATTACCAAAAGAAAAACAGGAAATCTATACTTATGGTTGTGAATCCTTTTTAAATTTATTTCTATGCAATTTTATTTTAATAACCTATGCCATCATAATAGGAAAACAAGTCGGTTTACCATATGCACACCTCCTGTTTCGACAGTATACCTCATTCCTTATAAAAATAAATGCTTTTGGCATAATTATACAGTTTTTGGCATAATTAGATAGTCTATTCGTAAGTGATCCTATCAAAAAAAGAGATTTATGATACTCACAAATCCCTTTTAAATAACAATATAATAAAACAAAATTCACCATTTTTATGTATAATATGATAATTTCCGTTGTATTTTCTTATAACACGCTTAATATTTTTTATTCCATAACCATGTCCATCTTCCTTTTTTGTTGAAATCAATCGCCCGTCCTGCTCTACAATCTCATTTTCATAGCTATTCTTTACCACCAAGACCAATTGTCCATCTGTTAATTCAAACTTCATTTTAATAATCTTTTGCCCTCTACAGTTTTCACAGGCTTCAATTGCATTATTAAGTAAATTTGACAATAATAAAACAATATCGTCCTTTTCGAGCCATATAGCGCTCAGATCACTTAGTTTAAACACAAATAAAATATTTTTATTCATGGCCTCGTAATATTTTTCATTCAATATTTCTGGCATCCATTGCAAATAAATAATTTTCCCGAATTTTTTCTTCTCGTCGTATAATATCCATCAAGAAAAAGAAAAGCGCTACGTTTGTTCCTAACAAACCAAAGGCTATGACTAAATATAAATTTTGCTGGTTTACCTGTCGAATAAATTCTGAACTTGAAATTAAACAAGCTATCGTGCATATCGAGAAAAGAGGAAAAATAGAAAATTTTATCCAATCACTTTCTTTAATAGTAGAAGTCCTTTGCTTCCCGTATATTCGATTTAGCATTATTACAACGGTAAACAACATCATTTTTGACAGGATTACAAGTAACATTTGCGTAACTGGTTCACTCGTTTCTGTTTGTTTCAAAACAGACGAATCAATAATAATTGCCAGATAATCCATACAAGTCAAAAGACCCTGAAACATTATGCTAACCAATATAATCTTTTTTACAGTTTCTTCATAACAATATTTTATACAAAAAGAAATGATAACAATCTCTACTAGCTCTTTCATAAAAAACTGCTGGTAGAAAAGCATCGCAACAAGACACATCAAAATACTAAGAAGAAACAAAACTAATTTCTTTCTAGAATTTTTGCATGCTTCTCTTTTTTGACAAAAACTAGAAAAAAATAGGAAGCAACAAACAGTTTCTATAAAAACAATTATATAACTTTGTATTACATATATCATCATATTTCCCCTTTGTAATTATAAAAGCAATCTCTTGCCTTTTTACTGTATGTTTTAGAAATCGGCAATTCTAATCCATTTCTGCAAACAATTCTATTATAATAAATTTTTTCACTATATTCTAAATTAATTCTATAACTTTGATGAATCCGTATGATTTTTTCACTTTTTACATATTTCTCAGAATCTGCCATCGTTCCTCTCAAACTATACTTTTTAACGCCATCCTCAAAAATATAAAAATGCAGATTATGAAGTTGGCTTTCTATATAGACAATCTGATCCATTTCTATTTTTTTGATGCCGCTTTGAAATGGTATTGTTACACTCTCACATCTTGTACCCAACTTTTTCATAGCCGCCTCCAACCCTTCATAAATTGCCTTTTCAAAATTAGTATCTGTCTTTAATATATAACGTAATGCCTCAACCTTGTAACCAGCAAGAGTATATTCGATAAAAGCTGTGACAAATATAATAACTGACGTTTCGCTCAATTCTCTCAGTTTTTTAGCAGTTTCAATTCCATCAACTCCTATCATATTGATATCTAAAAATACAATCTGATATTTTAACATATCCTTTTCCAGCCTCAAGAACGCATTCCCAGACGAAAAAATATCAACCTCAATCACAACACCCTTATTCTCAAAAAAATGCACAATATATTCTTTTATATTTTTCGCAAACTGCACTTCATCATCACATATAGCAATCTTTATTTTCTCCATTCTCTCACCTCTATTTTCTTTCGTTTTCACCAAACCTAGAACATAAACAGAATTTTAAAGAAAAAAAAGTGTTACACACTCTGTGTAACACTCTCTACAACTGGGATAGAGGGATTCGAACCCCCGAATACTGGAATCAGAATCCAGTGCCTTACCGCTTGGCGATATCCCAATATTTAATTTCTGTTGCCATCAGCAACAATGATTATTATATACGAAGTAGATTCATTTTGCAAGCTTTTTTTTCATTTTTTTTAATTTTTTATATGTAGCTGTAAATAGGAACATTTTATTTCCTTAAATCAAGTACTTTTCTATAAGCAAAAAAATAAGGAGGCTCACTTTCTCGTGAACCTCCCTACTTTTTTCCTTATACAATCCACTATTTAATTTTAATTTTTATAGTTCCCTTTACTTTTGGTTTACTTACAGATGTAGCTGTAATTTTTACAGTATGACCTTTTCCAGCCTTCTTAGCTTTTACGATACCCTTGCTATTCACTGTTGCGTATTTTTTCTTGTTGGACTTCCATGTAAGTTTTTTATTTGTTGCATTTGCAGGCGTTATTACTGCCTTTATCTTCAATGTTTTTCCTGCCTTTACCGTTTTCTTAGTTGCAGAAAGTTTGATTTTCTTTACCGCAACTTTTTTCGGTGGTTTTACGCTTTGTTTCTCGGTTACTGTAATTGTACATTTTGCGGTAATTGTATTACAATCTGCTGCCGTTGCAGTAATCGTTACACTCTTTCCTTCCGCATCTTCTTTTGCTTTTACTACACCATCTTGATCTACTGTTGCAACGCTTTCATCGCTTGATTTCCATGTTAACTTCTGATTATCTGCATCAAAAGGCATAACACTTGAATTTAATTTTAATGTTCCGCCTGCGCTTATCTGTTCTTGCTCATCTAAAAGGATCAAAGTAACATATTTTCCAAACTCTGCTTTTACAACTGCACCCTTTTCTGTAACCTGGAATGTATATCCGTTTTCTACTTTCTTACCATCTACATATAATGCCTTTACAAAACATCCCTCATACGGAATAGCCTTGATGGTTGCCTTTTCGTTTACTGTATAATTACCTGCACCACTGATATAACCTTCTTCGTACGTTTTTTCTTGTTTTACCTTTACAGGTGTATACGTTACATCAATACCAGATACCAAATAAATATATTGTTGTTCATCCTTTGTAGTTCCAAAATCGTCCTTTGTCTTATCTAGTTTTCCGACTGTATTACTCTTACCTAAGGCAAACATAGAATCATCCTCAATCTCCCATGTCTGACCACTAAACGCATAGAACTTATCATTTACCGTAGCTCCTGTCACTTTATCCTCAGCATTAAGTGTGGTATGGTTCACTGCCGCACTTATATACTGATTGGATGCCACATCATAATAATATGTATTTCCAAGCCCTTCTGCATTTAAACCAGTATAAATTAATCCGGCATCTGTAACACCCACCGCTGCCTTATAATAATTTAATACACGATACGCAGTTTTCGATGTAGCTACTACAACCGTATTCTCATCATTAGTCAAAGAATCCGCATACGAAATCTCTACTTCTTCTGCATCTCCTCTTCCATACAATGTAGGAAGTTCTGCTCCCTGTGTCCATTTTTCTCCATCAAAAATAAATGTTTTGTTACTTCCCTTTGTACTCTTTTCTCCAGTACCACCTAATGTCACAACTAACTTTCCATTTGTCTGTAAAGCCTGTGCATTAAATTTTCCTTCTGGCATACTGGAAACCGACTTCCATTCTTTCTGTTCTGGATCAAAACAAGTAACATCTGTTATTGTCTGTTCTTTCTCTATATCATATCCACCAATCATATAAAGTTTATCCTCATATGATGCAAGAGACATTGCTCTAACCTTCTTATAGTTCTTCGGAAGGTCTGCCGCTTTTTCCCAAGTACCCTTTTCTTCATTAAAGTGTACCAGTGCCATTGTAGAAGCATATCCCATATCCAAAGATACGATTGTATATAATTCTTTTCCACAACTTACTGGCTGAGAAACCGTCGTCAAGGAATAATTCACCAATGTTTTTTTGTCTTCTCCAAAAATGTCTACAATATCAAACTCATCTGTACATGCGTTTTCTGTAAGCATTGGTACCTTAATACCAGAATCTGTTACAGTATCCACATAACTGGCAGGCTCCTGTACTGCATATTTTAATAAACTTCCATCGGTACCAACTAAATATAAGTTGTCACCATCTGAGACAGCATTTACTTCTGTACCGTGATTTACTGCATAGGCTACTTTTTTACTTTCCTTTCCTTCTGCAAAGAAATATTCCTGCTCTACCAATCCTTTATCATTGCTGATTGTTACCCTTAATAATTTATTCTTTTCTGCTTTAAAAGATACGAAATTATCATCCTTTTGAGAAATAGAAACCTTTTCCCCGTTTACTGTAACTGTTGGATTTGATCCAAAGAATTTTCCTTCCACACGAACAGTGCCATCTTCATCAATACTAGCATCAGACACTGCCGGTTTTGGATTTGCTAAATTACTCAAATCCATCATACCATTTGATGCTACTTTTCCTTTTAAAGCCTCTACTTGTTTTGCGCTATTTACAACACGTTCCTTTGTCTCCCAGGCGCTATCGTTTGGATATAAACTTTTTGCTACTGCAATACCACCAGCTACCTGTGGTGCAGCCATCGAAGTTCCATTATAATATGCATATTTTCCAAAACTGTCTTCTTTCACATCTGCCTTACTGAAACCAAGTTCATCCAAATAGAATGTAAAGTCACCATCATCTGACACCTGTACCGATATTCCATATGCGTAACGTCCTGCCTTCTTTTTCGAAATAGAACTTTCTCTTGTATATTCGATTTGGTTCCAATAATTTGCATCACCATCTAAGCTCAATCCTCCGATAAGGTCTTCGTCGATTGCACCACCAGAAGCAACCTTAGAATCAGACACCACCAAAGTAGATCCTTGATAAAATAGTTCCTTCATATACTTTTCCATATCCATCTTTGGTGCATTGGAACGCAAATGGAAAGTCTGATGATATGGAGTCAAAGAAACTTCTCTTTCATAAGGGAAATATAAGGTGTACTCTTCCCCTTCCTTCGCACCTTTAATTGTCCATTTTAAAGAATTTTTATTACCATTTGCCGCACTTAAATATTCCTCATCGGATACCTCTACGGAAACTTTTCCATCTCCATTATTGTCCATTGCATAACATAATGTATTTTTATCAGAAATATCAACCGTTCCTAACGCATCTTTCTCACACTCTTTTACCTTTTGTGTAAAGTCCAAATAGTAATCACAATAATTTTCTACATCTTTGTATAATGCAGGTTCGAAATTGTTATACGAAACCGAAGATAAAATGTCTGCTCCTGGCGCAGCTATGTCAACAGAGTTTGCACCATAATTCGAAAAGGAAGCTAATTCTCCTTTTTCATTGGCTGCTGCTACAGAAAGGATATACTTACTATCCAGACATGCAGGACTGACGTTGTGGTTTGCATCATTATCATTTGCTTCATTGGATGCTGCACAAACAGATATGGCTCCCTTTTCACCAACCATATTAATGACCTGTTCTAAAATAGCATCTCCATATTCGTAATCAATTTCTCCTCCCCAGGAATTGTTTACTGCAACTACATTTGTTCCAAGTGTCTGTGCTGTATAAATATAGTTGTAGGCACTAATCGCACTAAATGTGTCACCATATCCATCCTCATCTAAAAATTTCAATGCCATAACTTTTACATTTCCAGAAGCTACACCACTAATACCACTCTGATTTGTGCTATCGCCTGCAATGATACCGGCACAGTGACTTCCATGACCATTGTCATCCAATGGATCTGCATCTGCATTTGCAAAGTCATATCCATGAGCTCCTTTTAATTCCCCTGTATATGGGTTATTCCACATTATATTTTTTAAATCATCGTGTGTATAATCCACACCAGTATCAATGATGGCAACTACTTTTTCTTCTTTGCTATATTTACTGCTGTCTACTTTTTTAATACCATTATCCACATCCTTGGTTCCGTTATTCTGTCCCTGGTTATCCAATGCCCACTGGTAAGATGTAAAATCAGCAGCATCTTCTGCCTTACATATATAATTTGGTTGCACATATAATACATCCGAATCTCTTTTTAGCATCGAAAGCAATTCTGCTGTATTATATTTTGTTGAAGTGACCAAGGAAACGGTATAACCATTTTTTCCTGTCAACTTCTGTGCACTTACTTTTTTCTGTTCTGCTTTTGTCTGCTCCTGAAAGGTACAACTTTTTTCTACTTTAATCGTGCTTCCAAAAACATCTTTCTTGGAGAATTTTTTAACATTCGCAGTGGTGTTACGATACATAACTAATGCCTGACCAGCCTTATATCTTTCTTTTTTGCTTTTTGTCAAATCTGTTCCCAATAAATTTTTGGTTTCCTTCTTACTCTTCTCCTTCGTTTTATCCGTTGCAGCAGACACTTTTACCGTATCTGTCCCCAATGTAGGCATGCCGCTTACTCCTAAAGCAACTGCCATAGCCAAAGATAACGTACTCTTTGTAATCTTTTTCATACTTTCTCTCCTTTCAATTCTGTGCTACTATTAGATATTTGCGAAACTCATTTTTATCTTTATGCAAAAAGCAAAAGAGAGATTTAAAATTTTCGCAACTGTCTAAATGAAGCATAACATTTGTATTATTCGCCTAATACAACTATACAATAATGCATCTTTCTTGTTTTGTCAACTATTTTTGCAACATATTTCAATTCCTTATATTCTATGTATCATAGCATTTATTGAATACCACAAGTCTCATAAATTCTATATTTTTTTCACTTTTCGTGTGTTGCTGCACAAATAATCACAATTTTACTAAGAAGCAAAATCAGTTTAACACATTTTTGACACATTTGCAATCTGTATTTTTACTTTCTTATTTTCTATTCTCTACAAAAATTGTGGGTTACAAAAATCCGCGTAAAACAAAGTGGACAAGTCCACATCAACTCCCTCACTCCTGAAGAATTGCTCTATAGGAAACACTTTCTATAGAGTAAAAAAAGAAGCAAACCGTTCCATTTTCCAATCAGAAAAAGGTATGGTTTGCTCCTTTTAAACAGTTACTATTTTTTATCCTATCTATTTATCCTTAGATGCTTCCGACATTTTCCAACAAAACAATGCACACAATAACACTACTGCACCCATAATGAAAAATACACAATTATAAAATGGCTCTGCAATTTCTACTTCCATTTCACGTTCATAAGCGGTTAAAGCTAAATCTCGCATTTCATTTACCGTATGATCCACCTTTAAATCACCGCCACGATATCGATCCACTTGCTGGTAACAATATATCTTAAAATTCAAAAAATCCGCTTCTCTACCGGAACGTCTTATTTTGATTTTGTACCTGTGCATTTTACCATCCACAGATTCTATCTTAGGGAATTCTATCACTACTCCTTTTTTACCTAAGCCTTGATCATTCGGTGTAATTTTTCTATTTACAAGCAATTGTTGTTTTTCATCCAAAAGTTGAATTGTATAATAGCCATTGCCCCTTCCTTGTTGACAAGGCTCAACTGTTCGAATCAGTATATTTCCAAAAGTCATTCTAGTGGCTACATCTTGCTCCAATTCTATATAATCTGGATTCAATTTCTGAATCCCCTCGCATTTTCCAGTACGAATTGCTACTGCCTTTTGTTCCATTTCATATGTATTCTTTGTAAATCCTTGTTTTCCAACAAAATAAAAGAGTACCGTTACAAGGAATGTAAAAAGGAAAAACAGGGTCGCCCAACATCTCTTTAACTTTTGTATATTTATTTTCTTCTGCTCTACCGCAACACTTTTTTCTGTAAGTTCTATCCGCCTTTTTTTTATTCCACACAATATTTGTTCTGTGTAAAGAACCCCTTGTGCCGATAACAAAAATAGTATTCCATCAAAAGATATACTGTATTTTTTATTCGCTTCCCAAATCAAGAAAAATAACATTGCGCCTAAATAATTCAGTTGATACAAAAAACACTTTTTTTCTTTTTTACGCCAAGTCATTACAGCTCCGACAAATACAAAGAAAATCTCTAACAAGCGAAATACTCTGCAATACATTTTAAATATTGTATTTTTTCTTCCATATATATATTCCGTTTGTCTTGTTTGCCGTTCCTGATATGTATTTTGCTGCGTATATTGGTCTGTACCATCACCAAATACTGTATACAGTTTTCCTCCAGCCCAGACAAGTGTTTCTCCTACATTTCTACTTTCAATTCTTCGTTTGATTTCTGCAATGTTTGCCTTCTTTTTTTCTTCTTTGGTAGGATATGCAGTGGTATAATCCACATCATCGAAATTGTATCTTCCATTGTCTGAAAGTCCAAGCATAATCCAATGTGTAATCGGAAATTCGCCTTTACATTCTTTGTCCTGCAGATACTGTTTCGTAAATTGCCCTATTCCCGCAGTACAAAGTATAAAAAAGCTCAAAAAAAGTCCCGTCCAAACTGCTATCTTTTTTTTCGTTTTTTGCTCTATCTTTTTTTCGGCAAAGAAAATATGCCAGATACAGAGGGCAATGACAGTAATAATTAGGGTTGGACGTATTCGATAGCCAATGGCTGCCAAAATTCCCATACACACAGCGATAAGCACTCGCTTTTCTTTTTTTTCTTCCCGTTGCCACATGATAGAAAGCAGTAAAATTCCCATAGTAAACGGCACACTGAGTGTATTGGTATAGGTCCAAAACAACCAGACATAAGTATTTGAACATAACAAAGCAAATGCTACTACCAAATCGGCAAATTTTTGTCCATTGATTTTCTTCGCAATCGTATACGTTAATACAATGCCCAAATCAATGGACACTAAATTTAGCATACGAGCCCAAAATGGAAAATCCGTACCACCAAACCATTTCACAATTTTAAAGAAAAAATAGTAAAAGATTACAATAAAATGGTTGTTCCCATATTTCGAAAAATAGGCGTCAATTACAGTATCCGTTGCCGCATTTTTTATCAATGGATGATTACTGTTTACCATTTCCGCAGCCATATCTATTATGCGGAACGAATCTGTTGTTAGATCCAGTTTCCCCAATCTTGTCAAAAAGATATACTGTAACACAAGAATGCCCAAGAACAAGAATATTCTGTTTCCTGTTCTTAGGCGTTTGTTTTGACTGTTTTCTATAACAATCTGTAGCAATAAAAAACCTACAATGTACACTCCCAGTGTTAAAATCAAAAAGAAGCGTAACATCCCATCCGACAGCATACGTTCTGTAAATGTAAAAAACGAACCGCTAACAATCAGTAATAATGCTGCTGTCAAAAACATAAAAAGTCCCATGCTGATCGCATAAATCAGTTTTTGCATTTTTTCATATTTCATTTTTATTGCCTTCACAATCCGTTACCTTCTCTCTATCTTTTTCTTCTTTTGGCACATCATCCTTTCCCTCTTCTAGTTCGGACAATTCTACCTTTTCTCCATTTGGCATCCAAATACTCATAGAACCATCTTTTACTAAAAATTCGCCATATCCATCCTTATCAATCAATACCGTATCAGATACTTTTTTCATTACATCCTCATATACCATTCCCGCTTTTTCTTTTCCAACAAGCATCTTTTTCGTTCCACCCTGATTAATTGTCATAATTACTGCAAATCCGGAATTTTCATGTTCCGCATCACCACAACGTACCCAACCAACCATAGAAGGATCGTCAAAATAGTCTACCTGCTCACCATAAGCAGCATTTTTTCTAAGTTCCATCAATTTTGGCAACTCTGCCACTGGTGGCAAATCATTATTTGGTATTCCGTAATAATCTCCGTAAAATACACAAGGATATCCCTGCTCACGAAGCAAAATTAACGCATATGCCATTGGTTTAAACCAATCTAATACCCAGGATTCTAATGCCTGTCCATATTGTGTATCATGATTATCCACAAACGTTACCGCAAGTTCTGGGTCTGACTCTACCAAGGTATCCTTAAATAGATTTCTCATATCATATGTTCCATTACTTCTGGAAGCATCGAACATATGGAAGTGAAGTGGCACATCAAACAAGGATAATGCTCTTCCAGACTTTTCAATATAATTTTCTAAACGGCTTAACTCTGCATTCCAATACTCTCCCACCGCAAATAATTCTTTTCCACTGGATTTTCGCAATTTTTCCAACCACACTTTGAAAAATCGAAATTCAATATGTTTTACCGCATCAATTCGGAAACCATCCACACCAGTAAAGTTCAAATACCATTCTCCCCAACGATCCAGTTCCTCCAATACTTCTGGGTCCGACATATCCAAATCAACACCCATCAGGTAATCAAAGTTTCCATTTTCGCTATCCACTTCCTGATCCCAGTCTTTTCCGATAAATTTTAAAATTCCATTTTCCTTGCTGTGTGCATCATAATCCGTTCCATGAAAATTTGTCCAATCCCATTTAAAATCAGAATACTTTCCATTTCTTCCCGGAAAAGTAAACTTTGTCCAAACCGTTACTTTCTTTTTATCACAGGTCTGTCTGTTTCTATCTTCACTAGCACTGCCATAAGCAAAAATACGTTCCTTTTCATCTGCTCCCAGACGATGTCCCAGTACAATATCAGCCAATACTTTAATTCCCTGTTCCTGCAAACTTTTGATTGCTTTTAAATACTCATCTTTTGTTCCATATTTTGTTGGTATGCTTCCCTTTTGATCAAACTCTCCTAAATCATACGTATCGTACACTGCATATCCAACATCGTTAGCACCTAATGCACCCTTATAGGCTGGCGGAAGCCATACACTGGTAATTCCGGCCTCTTTTAAATTTGCAGCTTCTTTTGCTACCTTTTTCCATAAGGTATGATCACTTGGTAAATACCATTCAAAATACTGTATCATGGTACGATTTTCCATTCATCTCTCCTCTTTCCTTTTTCTATTTTGTTACTATTTACAGCCCTTCTTCTCTACATTGTTACATCATTAGAATAGCTAACTTTTGGTTAAAATGCAACCTAATAATACAGAAAAACTATTTCATATATAACCCAGCTACTTTTAAGTTACGATCAAAACTAATGGTATACGTAACCGTTGCGTTTTCATACTCCACCGTTGTCTGGGTGACTGCATACAAATTTCCTTTTTGCTTTGTTTCTGCCATATAAATTTTTCCTATTGCTTTTCTTTTTCCCCAATTTTCTCCAATTTCATGTTTTGCTGCATCTAGCATCTTCTGATTCATTACTTTTTGCATATCTTTTGTTGCAGCTTTCTGCAACTGTTCATAATCCCCTGCATCTAACAGATCAATTGTAGAACGAAGTTCTTTTTCTACCTGCTCCTCCGTATAAACACCATGCAGTTCAATTGGATAGGTTTTTGGCATAAAAAAATAATACAGCAGTCCAAGGCATATAAACACACCTACAATACTACCAATACGCTTTTGTAACCGTTGTTTTTTATATTTTCTTTTCTCTTCTTCCGGTAACTGTTTGCTCCATTTTTCCGTAATCTCCTCTGGTGTCCCCAGACAGCCGATAACCTCATGGATTGTATTTCCCTGTTCCATCTTTTCTTTTACTTCGGACTGTAATTGTTGTTTTATTTCCTGCTTTTTTCTATAACCGCATTCTATCTTTCGTACTGCGGCTCTTATATAACTATTTTGATTCATTTTGCTCTCCACATAGTACCATCATAGGTAAAAATAGTTGCTTCACAATTTTTCTGTAATCCTTTTCCCCAATAGTCTTCGATTCCATGTTTTTCTATATGACACATCAATCCTTTATTCAAAGCTCCATGAGCCACAATCATAATTCGTTCCGTATTCTTCCAGGCAGGTTCTACCACCTCTTCCAAAAAGGATTTTGTTCTATCACAAACCTGTTGAAAACTCTCTCCCTGCTTTGGCGGTACATAACATTCTGGTTTTGTATAAAAGAAATGATATGGACTTTCCTCTGTTCTCCATTCATCATGGTGAGTCCCTTCTGCTACACCAAAACAGATTTCCTTTAATCTATCATCTCGTATAATTGGAATATTTCGATGCCCTCGAATTAGACAGGCAGTTTCATACGCACGAATTAATGGAGAAGCATAAATACGATCAAAAGAAACTCCCTCCAATCGTTCTCCCAACGCCCCTGCTGCTGCCCTTCCTTTTTCATTTAATTCAATATCCATGGAACCCTGCAATTTGCCTGCCGCATTCCATATAGTTTCACCATGTCGTATAATATATACTTCCATATCTTGCTTCCTCCAATTTAGCCTAACAATATCTAGAACAAAGAAAAAGGGCTATCTTGCACAGACAGCCCTCTTCTTATTTTATTTCATGACTGCTCTTTTTGTTCCCTGTTTCTCTCATGACAAATTGCCACAAATACTCATATGGAACCTCAGCTCTAAACAGTCTATTCTACTGAAGTTTTAAAATCTTCTCAACAGTATCCTGCATCTTGTCGGAATCACAAACAATATCATGAAGCACAGGTGCAGTACGAATCTCTTCAATTGCATTTGGAACTTTTACACCAGAAAGCTTGCATAACTCATCTACCAATTCAAAGTCACCCATCTCATTGTATTTTGTATCAATGGCATTCATAACACTTCTTGTAAACTTATATGGGCTTGCTGTAGATGCAATCACAGTTGGTGTCTTATCTCCACTCTTTGCAACATAATCTTTGTAAACACCTGCTGCAACTGCAGTATGTGTATCCATTATGTAACCTTCTTTATCATATACTTCTTTAATGGTAGCAGCAGTCTTTGCTTCATCTGCATAACCACCAACAAAGTCATGTAACTCTGCTTTCATATCTTCTGTAATATTGTAAACACCAGATGTAGAAAGTGCCTTCATCAAATCTGCACACTTCTCTGCATCATTTCCCGCAATCTTATAAATTAATCTTTCTAAGTTGCTTGAAATTAAAATATCCATAGATGGAGATGTTGTTAAAATAAACTCGCGGTTCTTATCATATGTTCCTGTCTGGAAGAAATCATATAATACTTTGTTGTCGTTAGAAGCACAAATCAGCTTGTCAATTGGAAGTCCCATATTCTTTGCATAATAAGCTGCTAAGATATTTCCAAAGTTACCTGTTGGAACTACGACATTCATCTTATCTCCCGCTTTGATTTCGCCATTCTTCACTAATCTACTGTATGCATATACATAATATACAATCTGTGGAACTAAACGTCCAATATTGATTGAGTTTGCAGATGAAAACTGATATCCTGCCTTGTCCATTCTCTCAGCTAATTCTTTGTTGTTGAACATAGCTTTTACACCACTCTGTGCATCATCAAAGTTACCTGTAATTCCTACAACCTTTGTATTTGCACCTTTCTGCGTTACCATCTGTTTTTCCTGAATTGGACTTACTCCATTCTTTGGATAAAATACAATAATGCTTGTTCCTTCCACATCTGCGAAACCAGCCAAAGCAGCCTTTCCAGTATCTCCAGATGTTGCAGTTAAGATTACGATTTCATTTTTTACATTATTCTTCTTTGCTGAAGTTGTTAATAAATGTGGTAAAATAGAAAGTGCCATATCCTTAAATGCGATTGTAGCACCATGGAATAATTCTAAGTAATATGCGCCATCCTTCTTTACCAATGGTGCAATTTCCTTTGTATCAAACTTGCTATCATACGCACGATTAATACAATTCTTAAGTTCTTCCTCTGTAAAATCAGTAATGTATAACTTCATTACTTCATAAGCTACTTCCTGATAGCTCATATCTGCCAAAGCAGCAATGTCTTTATCCAATGCTGGAATAGACTCTGGTACAAATAATCCTCCATCTGTAGCCAATCCCTTTAAAATAGCTTGAGATGCAGTTGCGGTTTCCTGTTTGTTTCTTGTACTGTTATACATTAGATTCATTTCACTTCATCCTTTTCTATCTGTTTTTTAATTGATTTCGTTACAAATTCACGCATACTGCGTATATTCTGATTAAGTATAGCACGTTTTTCCATATTCTTCAATAAGAAGATTCCGAAGTTTTGCCTTATTCCCCTTTTAAATTTTTCAATGCCGTACGAATAGATATTGGATTTCCATATCGCAAAGTTCCCATACGGTAAATCTTAGCTGCCAGCCATCCTACAAATACAGTAGATACTACCAAAATAGCAAAGGATACAACAATTTCCCACATAGCTACATTTCCCAATGCAATTCGCACAAACATAGCACAATAAGAACTAAATGGAAGATACGAGCATACTTTGACTATAATTCCATCCGTATTGTCCAGCTGCATTAAAACTACCACATATACAATCATAACAATCATCTGCAATCCACCAACAGACTTATTGACATCCTCTGTTTTGGAAACAAGTGCTCCCAATGCTCCATATAAGCATGCATAAAATAAAAATCCACCAATTCCAAAAAATGCAAAGGCAAGCAACACATCGCTAGGAATATGTAAGACCGGATCTAATGCATTTCCCCAAACATCCCGATTTATTTGGTAACTAACTAAAGTAACCCCTAGTATAATTGCCACCTGCAAAAAGGCAGCTAATGCTCCGGATAATACCTTTCCAAATAATAAGAACTTGGAATCAATACTGGTTACAAGCACTTCTATGGCTCGGTTACTCTTTTCACTAGCTACTGAAGTGGCAATCATGACACAATATAAAATAATAACCATAAAGCTAGCTACTACTAAGACATAGGAATACCAGTAATTATCAGATGCGTTTTTTCCAAGAACCTCCTGTTTATACTGTACCGGTGCGTCATAACTTCCAGTCATCTCTTCAAAATTCAAATGGTGTTTCTGGCAATATATTTGTTTATGTACGAATGTCATCACTTGATTAAATTGCTCTGCACCGTCATTATACATGGAATTATTCCATACCAGATAACGGAAATGACTATCGTCCTCTACCACAAAACCAGCTTCTACCTCTTCTTGTTCCACTGCCTTTTTCAGTGCCTTTTCATCCTTGTATATCTTAAATTCTGCATTCTCATAAAATGTTTCTAAAAATGGAGAATCTTTTACATATCCCTTTTGATCCAAAATACCATACTTTGACTTTTCTTCCTCATCTGTATCCTTCTTCGTGCTTTCCGTTTTAGTAGAAGTACCAAGCATATCAGACAGATCTACAAAATTTGGCAAAAACATAATCGCACCAAGTAACACAGAAATAAGAATGGTAGTAATCATAAACGATTTATTTTTTAAATAGCTCTTAAATTCAAATTCAAATACTGTAAAAAAACGTCTCATGTGTTAATCCCCCACTTTCTCCACAAAAATATCATTTAATGATGGTTTATACGTTTCAAATTGTTCCACTTCTACGTTCTTTTCCAGCAATGCCTTCAATAAATCTTTTCTTGTTTGGCCTTCTAAAAGTTTTACGATTAATGCATCTTTTGTTTGCCCACATACCTGTAATATCTCGGTAAGTTCCTGTTCACAAAATTGTTTAAATTCCTGTACGGATTTATTTCTGTCACCAAGAATTAATTGGTCCCGTCCATAAGCCAGTTTTATTTCATTTAAGTTTCCTTCTAAAACGACCTGTCCTTGATTGATAATGACAATATCCTCACAGAACTCTTCCACATAACTCATCTGATGACTGGAGAATATTACAATTTTCCCTACTGCGATCAATTCTTTTACTACATCTTGTAATATCTGTGAATTTACCGGGTCCAATCCACTGAATGGTTCATCCAAAATAATGATTTCTGGATCACAAACTAGCACCGATGCCAACTGTACCTTCTGCTGATTTCCTTTTGACAATGTTTCCAGTAAATTATTTTCGTATTGTCCAATTTCCAAGCGTTCCAACCATTTTTTTGCATTCTCTTTTGCTTTGGTTTTCGGAACATTTCGAAGCATTGCCAAATATACCATCTGCTCTAATACTTTTCTCTTTGGATAAAGCCCCCTCTCCTCTGGTAAATAACCAATTTGATGATTTCTAGGTACAAATGGTTTTCCATCCAACAAAATTTCTCCCTCATTTGCTCGGAACACATCCATTAAAATACGAATGGTAGTTGTCTTACCTGCACCATTACGTCCTAAAAGTCCCAACGCTTTCCCGCTTTCAACTGAAAAAGAGATTCCATGTAATACCTCTTTACCAGCAAAGGACTTTTTCAAATTCTTCACTTCTAGCTTCATTTTTTTCTCCTTTCTATGTTTATCCTTTTCATTTTAGCATGTTTTATATCCTATGAACAGAAAAACTTCTACATCTTATACGTGTCTCACACATAAAGTATAACGATACCACAATATCTACATGTATACTTCCTTGTGTTTCTTATATAATATTGGTAAAATATAAGTAACTACATAGCATAAGCCTAAACTCGAAATTTCATAAACATCTACGAAAAGAATTTTGTATATCATATTATTTCAGTCAGGAGGATATTTGCAATCCGCTCTGCTACTTGCTCATTATAAAGGGAGGTATTACACTTGCGCTACATTATTTTTGTTGTTTTTTGGATAAAATCCTTTTTAGAAAAAATGAAGGAAGATTGTGTATCTGCTTACGCTGCACAAGCCTCCTTTTACATTATGATGTCTGCCTTTCCCTTTATTATGTTTTTATTAACTATGCTACAATATTTACCATTGACAGAAAAGGATCTGATTTCCATGGTCACCCAATGGCTTCCAGACACCTTTTCCCCCTTCTTAGTGCATATCATTCAAGAAATCTATACTTCTTCTACCACCACACTGCTGTCCATCACAATTATTACAACCTTATGGGCAGCATCCAAATCGTTTTACGCACTGATTTACGGATTAGATTCTGTATATGGTATTCCAGAAAATCGAAATTACTTTGTTTTGCGCATTCGAGCAACCATCTATACAGTGGTTTTTGCTTTTCTCCTATTGGCTACACTTTTATTACTTGCATTTGGTAACAGTATTGTCCATGCGATCAATAGCTATTTTCCTGCACTGGAAGATGCCACCTTATTAGTCATCAGTATTCGTGCCTCCAGTGCCATGTGCATTTTAATTTTATTTTTCTTATATATGTACATTGTTATACCCAATCGTAAATCAAATGTATTAGCAGAACTACCAGGAGCCATTGCGTCTGCTGCCGGATGGATTGGATTTTCTTACTTATATTCTTTTTATATTGATCATATGGGAAATTTTTCAAATACCTATGGTAGCCTGACTGCCATTGTATTATTAATGTTATGGATTTATTTTTGTATGTATATGCTTTTGATTGGTGGCGAAATTAATGTTTTTATCCAAAACATTTCTAATCCAAAACAGGAATAAAGATTACCTCTTTATTCCTGTATTTCTACGATTTTTGCACCCTGGTAATAATGTTTTAATATCTCTTTATAAGTATAACCCTTATCTACCATCGTCTTTGTTCCATTTTGACTCATTCCAACTCCATGACCATACCCGCCGCCAGTTATGGTAAAGGTTCCTTTTTTTCGATTTTCTTCTATTGCACAAAAACCACTTGGAAGCATATCCAGACCATCCACCTGACTTCCATCCTGTCTATATATAGTTGCATGGGTTGGTGCCAGAAGCGTTCGAATATTATACTCCGAAATCACTTTAATCGTTTTCTTTTTTCCTTGAATCTCAATTGCTTTTAAAACACCACTCTTCCCTCTCTCCAAAACAGAGATTTTTGTAACCTCCCCAATGTTAGAAATTGGTTTGCTGGCATAAGAACCATCTGCCTGTTTTGTTAAGATCCAATGTTTATTTTTTTCATACCGCTCTGAGAGACTTTGATTGATTGCTTCTGATAAAGTATTGACATTTACTGTCACATTCCATCGATACCACGGAAAATCTTTGTCATAACTTTCTATGTCTTCTTTTAAAAATGCCTTAAAGTTTTTTTCTTTGCTCAAATCCCGCTGTTTTCCCCCATCATACTGCGCAGTTCCTTTCAAATAATTTTCCTGATCCGTCCCCCATACTTCCTTTGCTGACGCTGTATATCCACAAGAGGTAGAAAAATAATATGCCGTAATTGCCTCTCCTTTATATTGTAAAATCTGTCCTTTTGTAGAATCGACTGCCTGAATCGTTTCTGCACACTCCGGTTGCTGATTATAAACCTGATAAGAAACGCTATCATCCACATGTGCACCATATGTACTGCAACCACTATGAATTAATTGCTTATACGCATAACTTCTGGCACAAACCGCCTGTACCTTCAATGCTTCTGCTCCATAAGAAATCGGCATCTCACTTCCAATCACTGCATATAAATACTCTTCCAATGACAATTCATTTACCACAAGCATGCCTAACCCCTTTTCCCATGTTAATTCTAAACTTCCACGATAAGATGGACTTTTCCTTCCTCTCTTTATGGAAAGAACTTTAATTTTTCCGCCATTGGCAGCTTGTATTTTTATTCGTTTCCCTTTGCCAAAAGATTTCTTATTTCCCGTTATTAAAATATGCTTTCCCTTTTTATACGTCTTCTTTTCTTTTCCACTGATTAACGTAAGTTCCGTGTCCCCGCAAAGTTCCACTGTATTGTGATACACATCTTTTCCATTATTATTCCGAAGTAATACACGAATGTTTCCCACCTGAAATGGCTTTTCAAGAACTGCTGCACATACTTTTTTGCCCGCCACAACAAATTTTGCCTGCTCGTATCCTACCAGCACATCTTCCTTTCCCAGTTGCTCTAATTTTTCGTAAGTCTTATAAACGGTATATCCTTTTCCATAGGAAAGCTTCCCATATCCTTCAATTTCAATCTGCTTATCATCTCTAGAAAGTACCTTTCCTGTAATATAATCTTCCTTTAATACAATTTTTTTTACAATACCATTTTTTATTTTTAAGTCTGCTACTACATTCTCCAATTTACTTATTTTTTTATTTAATGTAAATTCATACAGCCGATCATTGACCATAGCTGTTAGCTTTTTATTTTCTCCTTCTTTAATCCAGGTATTGTATAGTTCTCCATTTTTGGGTACCTCCTTTGTCGTTGCATAATCTTTTGCTGCATTTTTATCTTTCTGTTCCGTATAAATCTTATAGGACAGCATTGCATAAAATAACAAAATACAGCAAAGAATTATAACTCCCTTTTCCTTCATTTCAATCCTCCTGTCAACTTGCTCTTTTCTGCTCGTCCAAGTTTCCCTAACATATTATTCTACACCAGGATAGTTTATGACTCAAGTTTTTTCCAATTCAACTTTTGTAGTATTCCTAAAACGTTTTTCACTAGAAATTCTATATTTTTTCTTAAAATTTTCACATTTTTTTGTAAACTTTATAAGAATACAAATTTTACCAATATTTTACTTCTATTTTACACATTTTTCGAATTGTACCCTTTAAACAATTACTATTTTTCTTAAATTTACATGGTACTTTGGTGCCTTATGTACCACTACGAGTGTCGGGCAGCGAAGGCATGCCTTGCGTTGATATGTAGGTTCTACGCAAAAGTTCTCAGAGTAAATTGCGTTTCACAATCACCTATTATCAGTATTTATAGGAAAGGAGTCTTAATCATGACTAGAAAAAAATTATTAGCACTATTAACAGTAGCAACCCTGAGCAGTTCACTACTTGCTCCATCTACCGCAACAACCAGCCAGGCAGCTACAACCCTAAAAATAACTAATGTTACCAAAAATAAGAAAACCATGTATGTAGGTTCACGTTTTACCTTAAAAACAAACGTTTCCAAAAGTAAACTTACTTATAAATCCACGAAAACTGCTATTGCAGTCATTTCTAAAAAAGGAGTTATTAAGGCAAAAAAGGCTGGAAAATGTACAATTAAGGTAACAGCAAAACTTAGTAAATCAAAAAAAGTTACCAAAAAAATCAAATTAACGGTGAAGAAAAAAACTACTACAACAGCAACTTCCACTCCGGTTGTTGCTACCCAAAAACCGACTTCCACCGCTTTGGCAACAAACACCCCGAACGTTGCAACTGCAACACCAACGGTTAAGCCAACGAACATTCCAACCAACACTCCAGCTCCAACTGCAACAGCTACCAATACCCCTACCATAACAGCTACACCTGTCACAACCACTACGCCAACAAAAACACCAACAAATACTACGCAACCAACCCAAACACCAGTTGCGACCAGTACACCAACGGTTACCACACAGCCCGCAGTAACAGGAACCGTAACCATTTCATCTATTCATTTTGAGGAAAATGGACTTACATTGTCCGATGCAAATGGTGATACTGTTTCCCCTTCTGATGCAGCAAATTTATATGTAGATGGTACAACCGTAACCATAGTTGCCCCAACTACCAATCAAGAAATTGCTGTTTCTGGTACTTGTCAACAGGGACAAATTCGAATCAATGTAGATAAAACAAACTACCCAGATGGCGAAGTAGACCTTAGTTTCGAAAATTTAACACTATCCAATACACTTACTTCTCCTGTATATGTACAAGCTATTGACGGCTCTGTAAACATTTCTCTAAAAAAAGGTACAAAAAATACACTTTCTGACGGTGACAATTATACAAACGAGGATAAGAGTAACGGTGTTATTTATAGTAAAGATGATTTAAAAATCAAAGGAAAAGGCTCTTTAGTCGTAACCGGTAACTGTGGTTATGGTATTATTACAAAAAATGATTTAAAAATCTACAATGGTTCCATTACCGTAACCTCAAAAGATGTTTGTTTGAAAGGAAAAGATTCCGTAAAAATCGGAAATAAAGATGATTTAGAAAAAGACGGTGCCTACGATAACCTTATTTTAAACCTTACCAGCAGTGCATCTGACTGTGTTCGTTCCAATAATCCAATTGATGATGCAAGCAAGGCAACCGAAGATTCTGATTATGCAGATGGGAAAGAAGGAACCATTGTGATCAATGGTGGAAAGATCACCGCAAACGCCTATGCAGATGCTTTTCAATCCAATGGTACATTAACCGTAAACGGTGGAACTTTGGACTTACATACTTATGAAGGTTCTTCTTATGCCAACACAAGTAATCCTACTACAAATTGGAACGGTACTATGCCTGGAAACTGGAATGGTAACATGCCTGGAAACTCTACAGACAATTCCAAGCAAAAACTGGATATTAGTGCAAAAGGATTAAAATCCGAAGGTGATATGACGATCAATGGCGGCACAATTATAGCAGATACCTCTGATGATGCTCTACATTGTGGCGGTAAACTTGTAATAAACAATGGAACGTTAACTCTTTCTACCGGTGATGATGCTGTACATAGTGATACTTCATTAGAAGTAAATGGTGGTACGATTGAAGTTAGCAAGTGTTATGAAGGACTGGAAGGTACCTCCATTACCATTAACGATGGAACAATACATATTGTCTCTTCCGATGATGGTATCAATGCAGCCGGTGGCAATACAAACAGTACATGGAACAATTTCCCTGGCTTTGGAAACAGTACATCCAATACCAATTATAGTATGACCATAAATGGCGGTTACATTCTAGTTGAAGCAAGCGGTGATGGCTTAGATTCTAATGGTTCTTTAACCATTACTGGAGGAACTACCTTAGTATTAGGTCCAACAAGTGGTGCCGATAATGCATTTGACTGTGATGGAACCTTTAGCTGTACAGGCGGTATCGCACTGGGACTTGACAGTTATAATCAAATGAGTAGATTTCCTTCCAACACTACCAATTACCTGACTCGTTCTATTTCCGGCTCAAACACATCCGGTAGCAATGCGATTGCTATTACAGATAAAAATGGAACGATACTTTCCTATATTACCTATTCCACTTCTGCAAGCAGCCTTACTTACTACAACGGTGCAGAAACTGCCAGCGACTTAAAAGTATATCTAAATCCTACTTTTTCCGGTACAACAGATGCCTTTGGTTATGCATCCACGGGAACAGTCTCTGGTGGAACAGAACTTACCGAAAGCTCAAATAGTGGCGGCAACAATAATCAGTTTCCTGGCGGCAACAACAGACCAAGACATTAATTACCAAACAGGGAGGCTTTTTTATGGCACAAACCGTTTTTAATCGAATTGAAAAGAAATATAAACTTACAGAAGAAAAATACAATTCCTTTTTTGACACATTATTAAATTATATGGAGGTTGATCAATTTGGCAAACATACCATAAACAATATTTATTATGACACACCAGATAATTTATTAATACGGCGTTCCATTGAAAAACCGGTTTATAAAGAAAAACTCAGATTACGAAGCTATGGAACGCCGGGCCTCCTTGATTCTGTTTTTCTTGAAATAAAGAAGAAATATAAAGGTATTGTAAACAAGCGGCGGATTGAACTTCCGCTGCAACATGCCTATGATTACTTAGATTATGGAATTCACCCATTTGATTCCACGCAAATATTAAATGAAATAGACTATTTTCTATCTTTATACCCTTTAACAGCCAAACTCTTTGTTGCCTATGAAAGAATTGCCCTCTTCGGGAAAGAGGACCCGGAATTCCGTATTACTTTCGATATGAATATCCGCAGTAGAACACAAGATCTGCGCTTGGAAAATGGTAGCTATGGAAATTTATTGTACAAAGAACCACTCTATTTAATGGAAGTAAAGATAACCAATTCTACACCGTTGTGGTTTTCAAAGTTGTTGTCTGCCTACGAAATCTATAATGCATCTTTTTCAAAATATGGAAATATCTATATGCAGCAACAAAAAGAATACCTTGTTAATCACAATAAAAGTACCATCGCAGCAAACGTAGCTCCACATATATCTTGTCCTTCCAAAACAGAATATGCTTTGTAACAGTTCAGCCCAAAAAAATATTTTTAGCTAATTTATATATTCTGGCACTTTATGAATGTCCTCGGCTGAACTGTTACTATGATTTTATAAAAGAGCAAAAAAACCCATTGCCTTTAGGCGGTGGGTACTCTTAAACATGGTGCGGCTTTTATACGAGCAAGTAACAAAGCAGATTGCGAATATCCATGGCACTAGGATAATACGCATCTGGTAAACCGAAACCTAAAATAGGTAATTGCGAAATTCTTAAATATTTTACTTTTTTGTACAAAATTACATATTCTAAACCTAAAATGTCAGGAGGAAATCATTATGTTTACATCTATTTTTGATACTGCCAACGGTATTAGTATGCAACAAGGTATTCTTTCTATCTTAATTGCATTTATACTAGGTTTGGCAATTTCTATAACCTATATGAAAACTAACACAAATTATTCAAAGAACTTTGCCTATTCCTTAGTTATTATTCCCGCTTTAATCGGTGTTGTAATTACTTTAGTCAATGGCAATTCCGCTGCATCTATTGCAGTCTTAGGTGCTTTTAGTCTCATTCGTTTCCGAAGCATCCAAGGAACTTCAAAAGATCTGACTTACATTCTTTTTGCCATGACCTTAGGACTTTCTACAGGTATGGGATATGCACTATTTGCTATTTTATTAACAATTCTAGTTTGCTTTGTTTTATTTATACTATCATACAAGAATTATGGACAAGCAAAATCCGAGAAAAAAGAGTTACGAATTACAATTCCTGAAAACTTAGATTATACCGGACTGTTTGATGATCTTTTCTTAAAATATACAAATAAAGTTGATTTAATTTCCGTAAAAACTACCAATCTTGGAAGTATGTATGAATTGCAATATCATGTATTGATAAAAGACGTATCACAGGAAAAAGAAATGATTGATGCCATCCGTACAAGAAATGGTAATCTTACAATCGTATGCGGAAAAACAAATTTTTCCCAAGAAGCCTTATAAAACGAAATAATCGATCAATCTCAAATTAAGATTTTAGACAGAACAAAGTGGACAATTCCACATCCCACAGAGCGTTTTCCTCTATAGGACACACTTTACTATAGAGGAACAAAATAACATTACCATCTGAGTTGTTACAAACTCTATAAAAAAGACAAAAGATGCAGAAGATCATCCTGAAGGAGACAGCCTGAAACGGCGCCTCATTTGAATCATCTTCTGCATCTTTTTGCAATAGAACAATTCTAATATTTTTATTCCTTTACTGCGCATCTGCAATTACATCACGCATATCGAACATTCCAACTTTTTTGCCCTTCAAAAATTTAGCTGCTGCTACAGAACCCTTAGCAAATACAGCCTTCGAATATGCCGTATGCTTAAACTCAATCACTTCATCAATGCCTGCAAAAATAACTTCATGTTCCCCAACAATAGTTCCACCACGAACTGCAGAGATGCCTAATTCCTTCTTATCTCTCTTCTCTCTTCTCTGCGAACGGTCATATATATATTCATATTGTCCATTCATAGACTCATTTATTGCATCTGCTAATGCCAATGCTGTTCCAGATGGTGCATCCAATTTTTGGTTATGGTGTTTTTCTACAATTTCTACATCATATCCAGAAGTAGCAAGTACCTTTGCTGCATCTTGAACAAGCTTAAATAATGTATTGATACCAAGAGACATATTTGCTGATTTTAATACTGCACAAGTCTCACTTAATTTTTTGATTCGACTGAGCTGTTCATCCGATAGCCCCGTTGTACAAACAACAACTGGCATCTTTTTTTCTTCACAAAAATCTAATAATGTATCCATAGCCTTTGCCGAACAAAAATCAATAATTACATCTGCATCCACATTACAGTCCTTTATACTTGTAAATACTGGATATCCATTGTCTCTATTATCCACAATATCAATTCCAGCCACAATTTCTGCGTCTTGATCTTCTTTCACAATTTTACTAATGGTCTGTCCCATAGCTCCATTACATCCATGCATAATAATCTTTGTCATTGGTCGCTCTCCTTTTCTAAATTAACTTCTATTGATAATCTTTTTCTTATAAAAGTCCTACTTTTTTCATTTCTTTTTCTAAAACTGCTGCTTTTTCCGGACTCATTTCTGTAAGTGGCATACGAAGATTTCCAACATGCATTCCCATAAATTCACAGGCTTTTTTAACTGGAATAGGATTTACCTCTGAGAAAAGTGCATCAATTAAAGGTAAGTATTTCAACTGCAATTCCAAACTTCCTTTCACATCACCTGCTAAATATTTTGCCACAATATCATGGGTTTCCTTTGGTGCTATATTGGATAATACAGAAATCACTCCTACGCCACCAAGAGAAAGTACTGGCACAACTTGATCATCATTTCCTGAGTACAAGTCAATCTTACCATCTGTAAGTTGCATTACTTTTGCAACCTGCGAAATATTTCCACTTGCTTCTTTAATTCCCACGATGTTATCCACATTTTTTGCTAAAGTAGCTACTGTTTCCGGCAAAATATTGCATCCGGTTCTACTTGGTACATTATATAAGATAATTGGAAGCTTCACACTATCTGCTACTGCTGTAAAATGTCCAACCAATCCTTTCTGCGTTGCCTTATTATAATATGGAGATACAACCAAAAGTCCATCTACTCCATATTCTTCTGCTTTTTGAGAAAGGTATTTTGCTGTTTCTGTGCAATTTGAACCAGTTCCTGCAATAACCGGAATACGTTTCTTTGCAAACTCTACACACGCTTTTACGGTAGCTAGATGTTCTTCATGTGTCTGTGTCGCAGCCTCACCCGTCGTTCCACACACAATAATCGCATCTGTCCCATTATTTACATGGAAATCCACTAATTCTTCCAACTTGTCATAATCCACACTTAAATCGTCTTTCATAGGTGTAACTAATGCAACACCTGCACCCTTAAATATTGCCATTGTTCTTCCTCCTTATACTGTAAATACAGTTCTATTCTATTATATCCATTTCTTCGGAAAGTGGTAATCTTTTTGCCGTTTCAGTTCTGCAATTTACGTTTACGTAGAAAAAGCCAGCATAAGTGCTGGCTTAGAAATTCTATAAAGATCTATTTCTGTTTTTACGTAGCACTCCATCACTTTCGTCGATGACAGTCGTATGTCTCTTAAACATACGCCCAGCTATAAAACTACAGGCATTTTATAACTTCGGCATGTTCTCCTTTTTCAAACATTCTTCTGCACCTGTTGCATCCTGCAAGATACTCTTAAAACATGCACCTCTACTAATAAATGATATATACTTATACTATCACGCTATTTGTCTTTTGTCAACGAAGCATTCCTACCAGTTTTTATTACCTGGTAGAACACCAGAAACAAACGCCCTACCCCATAAACTTTTTCTCTAAATATGTACTATTTACATAACTAGGAATTTATTTGCAACCTAAACTTCCTTCTCACCCATATTTCCACAATTAGAGGTAACGAAGCAAATATTTCTTTCCCGTTTTTATGATAGTGTATATTTGCACTTTTTTAATCGTGTATAATTTATCATTTTCTTCAAAACCTTTCGTTACTTTTGTTTAATTATGTATTATTTTGTTGACTTTTGTCCTCATCCATTATATAATAATAGATAGAACAAAAAGAAAGGAGCTTCCCAATGAAGAAGAAAAAAAATGTTTTTAACCTTACAAACAGAGAAATGGATATTCTAAATATTTTATGGAATTCAGAAAATCCCCTTATTGCTTCTGAAATTGCAAAACACGATGATACTTTAACAGTAAATACTGTACAGGCTATCCTACGCAAGCTGTTAAAACAGAACTTAATCGAAGTAGCTGATATCGTTTATAGTGGCACTGTTCTTAGCCGTAGTTATCGCCCAACTGCAGCATCTAAAGATTTTGCTGTTCAGGAATTCTCTGCTCAACTTCGCAACTTCAAGAAGAACATTACAGCATCTCGTCTTATTTCTACATTGTTAGATGATGAAGATGACGCAGAAGCTGCATTAAAAGAAATTGAAGAATTACAGGCTATTTTGGAAGAAAAAAAGCAAAGCCTGAAAAAGAAAATGAAATAATACATAATTTCATTTAACCTACAAAAATAAGCAACCAACTACTTTTTGGTTGCTTATTTTTTGTGTTCTTAATTTTTTTATGCACACAGAGGGACTTGAACCCTCACCCCTGTTACAGGACATGGACCTGAACCATGCGCGTCTGCCAATTCCGCCATGCGTGCAAACAACATATTATATAGTAACATATCTTCACTATTTTGTAAAGCCAATTATAAGCAATGTTTGTGTCAAGTATTCATTGGCACTTTTTTCATTTTTCTTTATAACATCCGCTTCCCTCTTCATTTTTTGAATATGCAGTTGAATGGGTATCTTCCTTCCAAAACACGCTCCCGCTTGGTTTCA
>Ga0256404_1002444_pt1 | contig 41071 bp, 39 predicted proteins | sample RumenRJG_01DNA_FD_185990 | JGI IMG/M metagenome (GOLD analysis project Ga0256404, IMG submission 185990) | Bovine rumen microbial communities from Lethbridge, Alberta, Canada - RJG_01 | ecosystem: Host-associated > Mammals > Digestive system > Stomach > Rumen | place: Canada: Alberta | collected... | reverse complement strand
GAATTATTGGATATAGTGAAAAAAATAAATAAAAAAATAATAATAGTTTCTAAAAATATTGATGAAGTGTTAAAGAAAAAATATGAAAGTCAGTATAATAATGTAACATTTATAAATTGTGATTCATTTCATGATAGGTTTATAATATTAGATAGGTATAGATTATATTCTTGTGGCGCGTCTTTTAAGAATATGGGTAAGAAGTGTTTTGCGATAAATGAATTCGATGATGTGGAGTACTTGGATAAAATATTAAAAATAGTATTTGATAAATAGATAGTTAATTCTATCTTTTTTTGATATAATATATTTGGTGATTTTATGAATCGAGCTTTATTGGAGTTTAATATTGATAAAGATTGTTTATTGATTGATTTTTTAAAGTGTAATATTGAGAAGTCTAAGAATAATATTAAGAGTTTTATTTCTAATGGGTGCTGTTATGTTAATGATTTAGTTATTACTAAGGCTAATTATTTATTAAAAACAGGCGATAGGTTAGTTGTTATTTTGAAACAGATTAGAGATAAGAATTATGGGTTAATTAATATTATTTATGAGGATAATTATTTTATAGGTATTAATAAGCCTAGTGGATTATTATCTGTTTCTGATATTAAAGGTAATGTAAGTGCTTATGATATTGTTAAGAAGTATGTTGGTGGAAAATTATTTGTTTTACACAGACTTGATCGTGATACTTCTGGCATACTTTTATTTTGTCGTGATAAAGGTATTGTAGAAAAGATGCAGGATAATTGGAATGAAGTTGTTTTAAAACGTGGTTATATGGCTATTGTTAATAAGATTAGTGGTAGTGGAACTATTAAAAGTTATTTATATGAGGATAAGAATTTTAATGTTAAGTCTTGTAATGATTCTAAAAAAGGTAAGTTAGCTATTACTCATTATAGTGTTGTTAAGAGTAGTAAGAATTATTCTTTATTACAGGTTTTTATTGATACTGGTCGTAAGAATCAAATTCGTGTTCATATGAATTTAATTGGTACTAGTATTTTAGGTGATAAAAAGTATGGTGGTAATAAAGCTAAGAGACTTTATTTACATTCTAATATTTTAGAGTTCGTTCATCCTGTTAGTGGTAAGAATGTTTGTATTAAGTGTAATTCTAATTTTGATATACTATAAAAAGATACGTTTGTATCTTTTTAGTTTAACAAATATATTCCAATGTTTAAGTATGTTGCGAATATACACCATATTAGGTATGGTATTAATAAATATGCGGATGGTTTATATTTTTGATTAAATAGTGTTATTAGTGTGTAGATTAATATTATTAGTGCGAGTATCCATATTATAGAGAAAAATCTTAGTTTTAGTGTGAAAAATATTATAGACCACAATGCATTTACTAATAGCTGAGTATAATATATAATTATTTCTGTTTTATTTGTATATGTATTTTTTTTATATAGATAATATGATATTCCTATTAATAAATATAATATTGTCCATACTATAGGGAATAATATACTTGGTGGAGCAAGTGGTGGTTGTTTTAATTCATTTAGATTGAAATTTCCTCTTGTTAATAAAGATACAGTTATTCCAATTATTAATGGAAAGAAAATATAAAATAAATTTTTTATTAGTTTCATAGTTCATCCTTTCTAATAGATTTTATTATATTTGTTTTAAAAATATTTCATTATTTTTAAATAAAAACTTTTAAATTTTTAAATTTTTGTTATAATTATAATAGGGGTAATTGTAAGGGTGATAATAGTGAAAGAAAATTATAATAATTTATGTGTTTTTAATTATGGTAAGCACTGTTATGTTGTTATGAAGAGTAATGACAAGGTAATGTATTTTGAAAGTGTCGATGGTAAATATGTTATGCCTATTACAAATTTTAGTCTTTATGAAAATCAAGGTAAGTCATTAACTTTAGTTAATCAGCATTTTTTTATGAATCAATTAATTAACAGAATTAATATTGCTTTGAGGAAGGGATATTTTTCTAATGATAGTGATATTGTTAATTATTTAAATAATATAAAAAAGGATTCAGAGTCAAATGTTCAATTAAGAAATTTATTTAAAGGTTCATTAATGGGTGATGTTAATGAAGAAAATTTTGAAAGTAATAAAAGAGAACTTTTAAAGTATTTAGATAAATTTAGATATGATACTTTTGTTAGTTATAATAATGTTTCATTTTTTAATGGTTCATTAGAAAAAAATCAAGATAGTGTTGATATCGATGATCAAGATGTGAATACTGCTGCTAATGTAGATGTTCAACAAAGTATTGATAGTGTAGAAGATGTTGATATTGTTAGTAGTGATGAAAGTGTAGAAAATGTTGACATTGTTAGTAGTGATGAAAGTGTAGAAAATGTTGATTCGCAAGTTATAGAAAATAATGAGAATACTGAAGTTGTTTCTTCAGATAATTCTTTAGAGGATGTTTCTAATTCTATAATTGATAATAAGCAGGATAACGAATTATTTGATTTTGATAAAATAAGTTCAAATGATTCTAATGAATCTGTTAATAGTAATGATTATTTTAATTCATTAGGAACTACAGGTAAAGCAGAATCTGCTGCTGGAACTGTTACTGGTGTAGGAGTTAATTCAAATGATTATTTTTCACAAATGAATCAAGGTAATGTTGATTTAAGTAATAATGTTCAACAAAATAATATTGATATTAATACAGATAATAATGTTAGTCCAGTTATGGATAATACAGTAGAATCTAATAATCAAATTAATAATGGTGTTGTGAATAGTTTTGATTTTAATAATCAAGCTAATAATAGTTCTTTAAATCAAGGTGTTGTAGATACTGTTACTAATAATGTTGATAGTAATGTTAATAATAGTGTTAGTGATAATATTGATTTTAGTAATCAGGTTGAGAGTACTCCTTTAAATCCTAGTGTTAATGAATTTAATAATAATATTGTTAATAATGATTTAAATAATAATTTTAATAATATTGGATTTAATAATCAAGTTGATAATAATTCTTTGAATCAGGATAATAATGGCGTTTCTAATGTTCAGGTTAATGGTTTAGAGTCTATTAATAATGAAATATCAATTAATACTAATAATGTTAATCAAAGTAATAGTTTTAGTAATACTTTAGAGAATCTTTCATTTGTTAGTGACAATAGTTCTAATGATCCATTTAGTTTATCAAATAGTTTAAGTACTCAACAAAATGGTTCTAATACTTCATATATTGATCAAGTTAAGGATAGATTAAATGCTGGCTATAATGGTTCTAGTAATTTAAATAATTCTCAATTTAATAATGAAATTGGAACTGAAAGTTTAGGTTTTTCTCCTAGTAATGTTACTATAGGTGATAGTGTTATTAGTGATAAAAGTGATATGGCTGAATTAGAAAGTATTTCTAGTGAACCTTTAGAAGAAAAAAAAGAAGATAATGTTAAGAAAAAAGGTCATTTGGTTTTTATTATATTTATGATTTTTTTGGTTATTGCTTTAGGTGCTTTATCATTTTATTTATATAAATATGTTTTTTAAGAGAAATTTGTTTTCTCTTTTTTATTTTGTTCTTGATTATTTAATTTGTTTAGTATATAATATGTTTATTAGAAATGTTGAACTTGAGGAGTAAAGGTTAATTTATTTAAAGAGAGTTAGTGGTTGGTGCGAACTAATAATAGGTTGCTTTGAAGGTAGCAAGGGAGTTTAATTTCTGAATAAGTAGGAAGTTACGTATTCTCGCGTTAAGAGATTTAGAGTGCATAGTAAATCTATGAATTAAGGTGGTACCACGGGTTATCTCGTCCTTAAGTTCATGGATTTTTTTATTTGAAAGGGTGATTTTATGTTAGATAAGAAGTATGATCATATTTCTGTTGAGGAGGGTAAGTATGATTATTGGAATAATAAAGGATATTTTACTAGTGGTGATTTAAGTAAAAAGCCATATTGTGTTGTTATACCTCCACCTAATGTAACTGGTAAATTACATTTAGGCCATGCATGGAATACAACAATTCAAGATATTATGGTTCGTTATAAAAGAATGGATGGTTATGATGTTTTATGGCTTCCTGGAATGGATCATGCTGCTATTGCGACAGAGGCAAAAGTTGTTAAGAAACTTAAGGATCAAGGTATTGATAAATACGAATATGGTCGTGAAAAATTTTTAGATGCATGTTGGGATTGGACACATGAATATGGGGGTAATATACGTACACAATGGGGAAAACTAGGTCTTTCTGTTGATTATACAAAGGAAAGGTTTACTCTTGATGAAGGATTATCTGAAACTGTTAAAAAAGTTTTTGTTGATATGTACAATGATGGACTTATTTATCGTGGTGAACGTATTATTAACTGGGATCCAGTGGCTCTTACAGCTTTATCTAATGAAGAGGTAATTTACAAAGATGATGAAGGTGCTTTTTATCATTTGAAGTATTATATTGAAGGTACTGATGAATATTTAGAAGTGGCTACAACTCGTCCTGAAACTTTATTCGGTGATACTGCTGTTGCGGTTAATCCTAATGATTCTAGATATAATCATTTAATTGGTAAGAATGTAGTTTTACCTATTGTTGGTAAATTAATTCCAATAGTAGGGGATGAACATGCTGATCCAGAGTTTGGAACTGGTGTTGTTAAAATTACTCCTGCTCATGATCCTAATGACTTTGAGGTTGGTAATCGTCATAATTTAGAGCGTGTTGTTGTTATGAATCCTGATGCGACTATGAATGAAAATGCCATAGGTTATACTGGTTTGACTCGTGAAGAGTGTAGAGAAAAATTAGTTAAAGATTTAGATGAAAAGGGATTATTAATTAGTGTAGAAAAAATGGTTCACTCTGTAGGTCATTCAGAGAGAACTGATGCGGTTGTTGAACCATATCTTTCTAAACAATGGTTTGTTAAGATGAGAGGTCTTGCTGATCGTGTTTTAGAAAACCAAAAGAATAAAGATACAAAAGTTAATTTTGTACCTGCTAGATATGAGAAAATAATGAATCACTGGATGGAAATTACATATGATTGGTGTATTTCTCGTCAATTATGGTGGGGACATAGAATTCCTGCTTGGTATAAGGGTGATGAAATTTATGTTGGTATGGAAGCACCAAAAGAAGATGGTTGGGTTCAAGATAATGATGTATTAGATACATGGTTTAGTAGTGCTTTATGGCCTTTTTCAACACTTGATTATCCAAATAGTGAGTTGTATAAGAGATATTATCCAAATGATTTTTTAGTAACTGGTTATGATATTATTCCTTTCTGGGTTAATAGAATGACTTTTCAAGGGTTATATTTAACAGGAAAAAGACCGTTTAAAGATTGTATAATTCATGGTTTAATTCGTGATAAGCAAGGGCGTAAGATGAGTAAGTCACTTGGTAATGGAGTTGACCCTATGGATGTTATAAAGGAGTCTGGTGCTGATTCACTTCGTTTCTATTTATCAACTGCTACTGCTCCAGGAATGGATTTAAGGTATGATCCTGATAAAGTAAAATCAACATGGAATTTTATTAATAAACTTTGGAATGCTTCAAGATTTGTTTTAATGAATATTGATGGTTTTAATGATAAGGAAATTAAACTTGATAATTTGAGTATTAGTGATAAATGGATTTTAGGCAAAATGAATGAAACTATTAAAAATGTAAGAAAACATATGGAAAAATATGAATTTCATGTTGTAGGTACTGAAATTTATAATTTTGTATGGGACGATTTCTGTGATTGGTATATTGAACTTTCTAAATTTAATAAAAATGAGCATGTACTTCTTTATGTTTTAACAAATATTTTGAAAATGCTTCATCCTTTTATGCCATTTGTAACAGAGGAAATATATATGAAACTTCCTATTCATGATGAATCTATTATGATAAGTAGTTATCCAGTTTATAATAAAAAATTAGTTTTTGATACTGATTTGGATTTAATTATTGATTTAATTAAAAATGTTCGTAGAGTTAAATTAGAAAATAGTATTAAGGATTTTACTTTTGTTTATGATAGTGAAGTAATTGATGATAATATTGATTTAATTAGTAGAATGTTGAAGTTAAGTGATATTAATAAAGGTTCATATAGTAGTGATTTAAAGAATGTTGTTATTCCTTTTATGGGTACAAGCGTTTATCTTTATTATGATGGAAGTATGAATGATCAAAAGGAATTAGAATCTAATATTAAAGAAAGAGATAGATTAGTTGCTTCTATTGAAAGAAGACGTAAGTTATTGTCAAATGAAGGTTATGTTAATAAAGCACCTGAGGCAATTGTTAATAAAGAAAGAGAAGATTTAGCTCGTGAAGAACATGAGTTAGAGGTTATTAATTTAAAATTAAAAAATATGGATTAAATTCCATGTTTTTTTTATAGTTTTAATTTTTTTAGTCATAATAATATAAGAATGGTGGTGATATTATGAAAAATAAAAAAGGTTTTACGCTGATTGAATTATTGGCTATAATTGTAATTTTAGCTATTATCGCTGTTATTACTGTGCCCGTTATTTTAAATATTATTGATCAATCACGTGAAGGTGCTAGAAAAAACAGCGTTGTTGGTTATGGTAAAGCAGTAGAACTTGCATATACTCAATATCAATATGAGAAACAGTTAAATGTTGGTACAAATAGTCATGTTGCGACTACTCAGGAGAAAAGTGCATCTGATAGCGCTAAAGATGGTAAAGTAATTTCTATTATTATTGATAATGATTCTGATCCTATTAATTTAAAGGTTGATTTTGATGGTGATCATGTTGTATGTAATCCTTCTGGGACTGATAAGAATACTATAACATCTGGTAAAGTTTCTTTAAGTGGATGTTCTGTTAATGATTCAACTGTTAAGTATAGTTATTCAGATGGAAAAGCCAGTGAATAAGTTTCATATTCTTTTTGTAAATTTACATTTTAATTCTTATCATTTTCAATATGATATTGACATTTATTAAATTTGTATGTTAAAATTATTTTAGAAAAGGGTAAGGTGGTGATAGAATGAAAGAAATGAATAAGAAAGGTTTTACTTTGATTGAGTTATTGGCTATTATCGTTATTTTAGCTATAATTGCTGTTATCACAGTACCTATTATCTTAAATATTATTGATGAAGCAAGAAAAGGTGCTGAAAAGAACAGTGTTATTGGTTATGGTAAAGCAGTAGAACTTGCATATACTCAATATCAATATGATAACTCATTAGGTACTACACCTAATAGTCATGAAGGAACTGAATTAAATAGTTCTGATGATGGTAAAGTTATTAAAGTAACAATTGACAATGCTGCAAAATTCTTAAAAGTAGATTTTGATGGTGATAAGGTTGTATGTACAGTTGATGCAACTAATAATAAAAATAATACTATAACTAATGGTATTGTGTCTTTACAAAATTGTAAGGTAAATGATGGCTCTACTGTTTATAATTATTCAGGTGGAAAAGCTACACCTGCATCATAATGAATTTGATGTTAAAGAACTCTTTTGAGTTCTTTTTTTTGATTTTTGTTTTTATATGTGTTATAATTCTTTTATAGTTATAGGAGGTATTTTATGGAAAAGATTTCGGTAATTGTGCCATGTTATAATGAAGAGGAGTCAATGCCTTTATTTTATGATGAAATATGTAGGGTGGCTGAGTCTTTTAAACATGTTGATTTTGAATTTATTTTTGTTAATGATGGCTCTCGTGATAAGACATTAAGTATTGCTCGTGAGTTATCTAAGAAGGATAAGAGAGTTAGATATATTTCTTTTTCTCGTAATTTTGGAAAAGAGGCTGCAATATTAGCTGGGTTAGAATATTCTCAAGGCGATTATGTTGCTATTATGGATGCTGATTTACAAGATCCACCAAGTTTATTACATGAAATGTATGATGGAATAAAGAATGAAGGTTATGATTGTGTTGCGACTCGTCGTGTTTCTCGTAAGGGTGAACCACCAATTAGAAGTTTTTTTGCGAAGTGTTATTACAAGTTAATTAATAAGATTTCTAAAACTGAGATTGTAGATGGTGCAAGGGACTATAGATTAATGAGCAGACAAATGGTTGATAGCATTTTAGAGTTGAAGGAATATAATCGTTTTTCTAAAGGAATATTTAGTTGGGTAGGTTATAATACTAAATGGTTAGAGTATAAGAATGTTGAGAGGGTTGCTGGTACTACTAAGTGGTCTTTTTGGAAGTTATTCTTATATTCTTTAGAGAGTATTGTTGCTTTTTCTACTGTTCCTTTAGCTGTTGCGTCTATAATGGGATTATTATTTTTCCTAGTTTCTGTTATAATGATTATTGTTATAATTGTTAAAACTTTAACTATTGGAGATCCTGTTGCTGGATGGCCTTCTTTAGTTTGTATAATATTCTTTGTAAGTGGTGTTCAATTATTTAGTATTGGTGTTATTGGACAGTATTTGTCTAAGTTATATTTAGAGGTTAAGAAGCGTCCTATTTATATTGTGAAGGAAACGGAAAAGGATAAGAAATGAGAAAACTAATTGAGTTATATAAAAAATATTCTGAAATAATAAATTATTTAATTGTTGGTGTTTTAACTACTTTAGTAAGTATAGTTATATATGGAGTTTTTACAAAGTTATTCCATGTTAATTATATGATTAGTAATGTTATTTCTTGGATAGGTTCTGTATCATTTGCTTATATTACTAATAAAATATTTGTTTTTAAGAGTAAGTGTGATAATGAAAAGGATGTTTTAATTGAGGTTTATCAGTTTTTTAAGTATCGTGTTTTTTCATTATTAATTGATATATTATTAATGTATGTATTTGTTGAAATATTTAATATTGATGATATGATTTCTAAAGTGATTGTACAGTTTATTGTTATTGCTTTGAATTATATATTTAGTAAGTTATTTGTTTTTAAGAAAAAGTCTGAAAATTGATTTTTTCTTTTATTTTTATGATAAAATTATTATTGGGAGGGATAATATGTATATTGATGTTTTGGTTGAATTAAAGGCTAAAAAGTTAGATAAAACTTTTACATATAAAGTTCCTTCTAATATGATTGATGATATTAAAGTTGGCAAGAGGGTTTTAGTTCCTTTTGGAAGACAGAAATTGGAAGGATTTATTATTGGTATTAATGATAATGATTCTTTTCTTTATGAAATAAAAGAAATTATAGAAGTAATTGATGAAGATGTTGTTATTAATGATGAGATGATGTCCTTAGGTAGATATATTAAGAATAAGACTTTATGTACTTTGATTAGTGCATATCAGACAATGTTACCTAGTGCGTTGAAGGCTCATAAGGATTTTGTTGTTAATAAAAAGTATGAAACTTATTTGACTATTTGTTCTGATGATATTCATAATAATATTAAATCTGATAAGCAAAAAATCGTTTATGAATTATTATGTAGTAATGAATTTGTATTGAAGAAAGATTGTACGACTATATCTAATTATGTTGTTAAAAGTTTTATAGACAAGGGTTTTATTAAAGAGGTTAAAAAAGAGGTATATCGTAACAATTTTATTGATATAAGGGAAGAAAATAATATTGTTTTAAATTCTGAACAACAATTAGCTGTTGACAGTGTTGTTAATAGTGATGGATTTAAGCCTTATTTATTGTATGGTGTTACTGGAAGTGGTAAGACTGAGGTTTATATGCATATCATTGATCATTATTTAGGTATTGGAAAAGAGGCTTTGGTTTTAGTTCCAGAAATTAGTTTAACTCCACAAATGGTTTTAAATTTTAGAAAAAGGTTTGGTACAAGTATTGCGATTTTACATTCTGGTTTATCTGATGGTGAAAAGTATGATGAGTATCGTAAGATATTAAAGGGTGAGGTTAGTATTGTTATAGGGGCTAGAAGTGCAGTTTTTGCGCCTTTAACTAATTTGGGTGTTATTATTATTGATGAGGAACATTCTAGTACTTATAAGCAGGATACAACTCCTAAGTATAATGCGATTGATGTAGCTTTATATAGAGGTAGGAAACACAGTTGTCCGGTTGTTTTAGGTAGTGCGACTCCAAGTGTTGAAAGTTATACTAGGGCTAAGTCTCAAGTTTATGAATTAATTTGTTTGAAGAATCGAGTTAATAATAATTTACCGAAGGTAACACTTGTTAATATGCGTGATGAGATTAAGGTTGGCAATAGAGTTTTTTCTTCTATTTTAACTAGTTCTATTAATGAGTGTTTAAAAAAAGGTGAACAAGTTATATTACTTTTAAATAGGCGTGGTTTTTCTACTATTTCTAGTTGTGGCGATTGTGGTTTCGTTCATAAGTGTCCTAATTGTGATATTCCTTTAGTTTATCATAAGTCTTCTAATACTATGCGGTGTCATTATTGTGGGTATGGTAGCAGGAGACTTTATGAGTGCCCTGATTGTCATAAGAAGGGTATGAATGAAATTGGTATGGGTACTGAAAAATTAGAGGAGTATGTTATTAATAATTTTCCTTCAGCATCTGTAGTTAGAATGGATGTTGATACTACTAGTAGGAAAGGTTCTCATGAGAGAATTATTAATGATTTTAAGTCTATGAAGTATAATGTTTTAATTGGTACTCAAATGATTGCGAAAGGTCTTGATTTTCCTAATGTAACTTTAGTAGGTGTTATTAATGGTGATGCTTCTTTATCTATTCCTGATTTTAGAAGTGGTGAGAGAACTTTTCAATTACTTAATCAGGTTGCTGGTAGAGCTGGTCGTGCTGATAAGCCTGGGAAGGTTATAATTCAAGGGTTTAATATTGATCACTATAGTATTATTTTTGCGAGTGATCATAATTATGATTCATTTTATAATGAGGAAATGAGAATAAGAAAATTACTTAAGTATCCCCCTTATTATAATTTGTGTTCTATTAAGGTTAAGAGTAGGTTTGAAGATAAGGCTATGAATGAGGGTAAGAAAATTGTTAATTATTTGAAAGGTTGTTTGGATTCTTCTAATATTGTTTTAGGTCCTAGTAGTAGCAATATGTATAAGATTAATAATGTTTATAATGTTCAGATTGTTATTAAGTATAAAAATACTCTTGAATTAGTTGATAAGTTAGATTATATTAATAATAGATATGTAGATAATAAGGAAGTTTTCATAGATATTGATTTAAATCCTTATAAGATATAAAATATTGTTTGGAGGTTATTTATGAAGAAATTAATTAGTTTATTTATTACTTTAGTAATAGGGTTTGGTTTATATTATTTATTTTTACCACCTATTAATTTAAGTAGTTTTGGGTTTTGGTTATTTTTATTTGTTTTAGCGATTATTTATGGCTTTATTAGTTTGTTATTAAGGTTTGATTTAAAGTTTGATTCTTTAAAGTCATATTGGGATATTATGGGATGTATTGGATTTATAGGGTTAAGTTTAGTAGGTATTTTATTTATTAATTTTATACTTAGTCCAATATTTAATTCTAAGGCTTATAAAAATAGAATAGTTATTGATGATTCTGTTTCGTTTACAGATGATATTGATTTGGTTGATTTTAATTCTTTACCTTTGCTTGATAAGGATTCTAGTCAAAAATTAGGTGATAGGGTTATGGGTCAAATGCCTGAGTTGGTTTCTCAATTTTATGTATCTGATTTATATACTCAAATAAATTATAATAATAGTGTTATTAGGGTTACTCCTTTAGAGTATGATGGTATTATAAAGTATTTTTCTAATAGGCGTGATGGTATTAAGGGATATATTTCTGTTGATAGTGTTAGTGGTGAAGCTAAATTAATAAAGTTAGAAAAAGGTATGAAATATATGCCTAGTAGTATGTTTAATGAAAATTTATATAGAAAATTAAGATTTGATTATCCTACCAAGATTTTTGGTGCTGAATCTTTTGAAGTTGATGAATCTGGTAATCCTTATTGGATTATTCCTACTATTAAGTATAGTGGTGTTGGATTAAAAAGAGACGTTAATGGTGTTATTATATTAAATCCTATTGATGGAAGTAGTGAATATTATAGTGTTGATAATGTTCCTACATGGGTTGATAATGTTTATAAGGCTGATGTAATTCTTGAACAAGTTAATGATTGGGGTAAATATATTAATGGTTTTTGGAATTCTAAGTTTGGTCAAAAGAACGTTGTAGGTACTACAGAAGGTTATAATTATATGGCTATGAATGATGATGTTTATTTATATACTGGTATTACTTCTCTTGCAAGTGATGAGTCTAATATTGGTTTTATTTTGACTAATATGAGAACTAAGGAAACTAAGTATTATGCAGTTCCTGGGGCAGAAGAGTATTCAGCAATGGCTTCAAGTGAGGGTCAAGTTCAACAAATGGGTTATGTTTCTACTTTTCCATTACTTATTAATTTAAATAATAGACCTACTTATTTAATGAGTTTAAAGGATAATGCAGGACTTGTTAAGATGTATTCTTTTGTTGATGTTGTTGATTATCAAAAGGTTGTTGTTACTGATTCATCTTTAGGTATTCGTGAGGCAAGTCGTAATTATTTATCTAAGATGGGATTTACTGGTGTAAATTTAGATAAGTTAAATATGAAAGATATTACGATTTCTTATATTAATTCTTATAGTGTTAATGGTAATTCAGTATTTTATATAATGGATACTAAGGAGAATAAGTATAGTGTTGAAATAGGAATTAGTAATAAATTGCCTTTCTTAACTGTAGGTGATACTATAACTATTGGTTATGCGAAAGATGAAGATGTAACTAAGATATTAGAGATAAAATAAAAAGTAACATTTGTTACTTTTTTTGTTTATATAAATTTAAAAAAATTAATGTAAGAATAATAATATTATTTGTAGTGTCATTAGTAGGAAATTGTGTAAGAAGTGTATTCCCATTGAGACAAATATATTATTTGTTTTATATAACATATAAGCAAATGCAATTCCAGGCGTAGAGTAAGGTATTATATAAAGTAAATCATATATTGTATTTATATTTCCGATTACATGGAGTCCACCAAATACAAGTCCTGATGTTATTATGAATGCATATTTGTTTTGTATTATATTCCTTATTGAGTTTCTAAATACCATTTCTTCTGTGAATGGTGCGAATATTACTGCTGAGAAGAACATATAAATAGGAGCTTTATTAAGTGTTTGTCTTATTGTCTCTTCGTTTCCTGGTATTGATTTAGTTATTTGAGTTATTAATATATTTGATATTATCATAACTAATAGTGATAGTGCATAAAATTTTAAGTATTTTGTGTAATATTTATTGTAGTTTTTTTTGATATCTTTAAAGTTCTCTTTTAGTTTTTGTTTATTTATTACTGCTATTACAGTTATTATTAGTGTTTCACATAATATTAGGTATATTGATTTTGCTAGTATAGACATTTTTGCTACGTCTATTCTTGAGTAGTAAAGTATTCCTAGTTCTATTAAAGATGTCATAGAATATATTATTATTGTAGCAACTCCAATTCCCGCAATTTTTAAGTATTTTTTAAATTCTTCTGGTGTTTTATTTTTATTTTTCACATAGAAAAGTATTGATATAACTATTGCGAATATTTGGTATACTATTGTTCCTATTAATTGTTCTTTTGATGTTAGTTCGTTAAATTTAATGGTGTATAATCCATAATACATTTTTTTTAGTATTGATATAAAAAGGCATAGTGTTATTGATGTAATTATTTTGTATGTTTTTTCTTCAAATTTGTTTATTTTTTCTAAATTCATTTTATCACCATAATTATTATAGCATTTTTTTATTTTTTTTTGTAAAAAATTATGTTTTTTATTTTTTTTATGATATAATACTTATGTATTTCGAAAGAAGAGTGGCTTAAAATCCACTCTTTAAAATTAAGGAGGTATTTATGGATAAGGCTAGTATTGTTAGAAATTTAATTAGTGATACTATTACTTCTAATGGTTACAGGTTAGAAGATGTATTATACGTTAAGGAAGGTAATTGTTATTTTTTGAGAGTGATTATTGATAAGGATGGTATTATTGACGTTGATGATTGTTCTTTAGTTACTAGACTTATTAATCCTATTTTGGATGAAGCAGATCCAATTGAGGAAAGTTATATTTTAGATGTTTGTTCTATGGGGAAGGGAGAATAGTATGGATAGTAAAGAGTTTAAAAAAGCTATAGCTGTACTTGTTAAGGAAAAGGGAATTAGTGAAGATGTTATTTATGAAGCTATGCGTCTTGCTTTAACTAGTGCTTATAAGAAGAATTATCATTCTTTAAGTAATGTTCGTGTTGACATTAATGAGGAAACAGGTGAAATTTCTGTTTATTCATTTAGAACTGTTGTTCCTGATAATTATGAGGAATTAGAAGAATGGAATTTACTTGATGAAGAGAATGATAGTGAAGAAGATGGTGAAGGAAAAGAGCCATTTATATTTGATGAAAGAATTCATATTCCTTTAACTGAAGCAAGAGAGATTGTTCCTGGTATTGAAGTTGGAGAGACTATTGAGGAAGAAGTTACTCCTAAAGATTTTGGTAGAGTTGCTGCTGCTACTGCTAAGCAAGTTGTTATTCAAAAGATTCGTGAGGCTGAAAGAAATAGTATTGCAGAAGAGTTTGGTGATAAACAAGATGAACTTGTTAGTGGTACTGTAGAAATGGAAGATGCTCGTAATTATTATATTGATTTAGGTAAGACTCAAGGTATTTTACCTAAGACTGAAATCATTCCAGGTGAAACTATTAAAATGGGTTCTAATATCAAAGTTTATATAACAAAAGTTGATAATGGTAGTAAAGGATGTACTATTTTACTTTCTAGATGTCATTATGGTTTTGTTAAGAGATTATTTGAGTTAGAGATTCCTGAAATTAATGAAGGTATTATATTAGTTCATAGTGTCGCAAGAGATGCTGGTAATAGAACTAAGGTTGCTTTAGAATCTACTAATGACAGAGTTGACGCAATTGGTTCTTGTATTGGTGAGAGAGGAATGAGAATTGCTAATATATTAAAGGAATTAAATGGTGAAAAGGTTGATTTAGTTTTATATGATAATGATGCTTCTAAGTTTATTGAGAATGCTTTAAGTCCAGCTAAGAATATTCATGTATTTATTACTGATGAGAAAAAGAATGAAGCTTTAGTTGTTACTGATAATGATAATTTATCTTTAGCTATTGGTAAGAAGGGTTCTAATATTAAACTTGCTGCTCGTTTGACTCATTATAAGATTGATGTTAAAACTTATGATCAAGCAAAGGAAATGGGTATAAATATTTATGAAGACTAAAAAAATCCCAATGCGTAGTTGTGTTGTTACTCGTGAGAAGTTACCTAAGGGCGAGTTAGTTCGTGTTGTTAGAACTCCTGAAGGAGATGTAATAGTTGATGTTACAGGTAAGGCTAATGGTAGAGGTGCTTATTTAAAACGTGATTTATCTGTTTTTGAAAAGGCATATAGTAGTAAAGTTTTGAATAGAATTCTTGAGGTTGAAGTTCCTGATAGTGTTTTTGATGAGTTGAGGAAGTTGGTTTAATGAAAAGAAATGATTATATTACATGGGATCAATATTTTATGGGAATTGCGATTCTTTCTAGTGAGAGAAGTAAGGATCCTAGTACACGTGTTGGTGCATGTATAGTAAATGATGATAATAAGATTTTATCTATGGGTTATAATGGTGCTCCTACTGGTTTATCTGATGATATTATGCCTTGGGGTAGAGAAGGGGAAAATTTAAAGACTAAGTATCCTTATGTATGTCATTCTGAATTGAATGCGATTTTGAATTGTCCAACTAGTGTTAAAGGAGCTAGAGTATATGTTACTTTGTTTCCTTGTAATGAGTGTGCTAAGGCAATTATTCAATCAGGTATTAAGGAAGTTATTTATTTAAGTGATAAGTATCATGATAGTGATGGTTGTCGTGCTTCTCGTATGATGTTTGATAATTGTGGTGTAACTTATAGAAAATATGAAATGGCAGGTAAAGATATAGTTATTAATTTATAAGGAGGTGCTTAATATGATGAGTGTACAAGAGTATGCAAGTGATGTTAATAGAACTGTTGATTATGTACTTAAAAAGTGTAAAGAGTTAGGTATAAATGTAACTTCAGTGGATGATTTATTAGAGGAAGAAGATATAATTATATTAGATAATAATTTAGATGATGAAGATATTATTGATGAAACAGAAGAGTTTGCAGAAGATGTTGCTAGTAGCAAGAATATTGAGGTTAATGCTGGTAAGCAAAAGTTAAAGAAAAAGAATGACAATGGTGTTAAAAGTAAGAAAGATTTAGCATTTAAGAAGAAAGAAATGTATAAGAATAAGGAAAAACTTATTTCTAATACTGTTGTTAATAATGATAATTTTGTTATTTTTAAGGAAGGCATGACTGTTAGTGATCTTGCTAATGGAATTGGTGTTAAGAGTGCTGATTTAATTAAAAAATTATTTAGTTTAGGTATTATGGCTACTAATAATAATAGTATTAGTTATGAAAATGCTGAATTATTGGTTTTAGATTATAATAAAGAATTACGTCGTGAAGAGACTACTGACGTTGTTAATTTTGAAAATTTTGAAGTTATTGATAATGAAGAAGATTTAGTAAGTCGTCCTCCTGTTGTAACTATTATGGGACATGTTGATCATGGTAAAACAACTTTACTTGATACTATTAGAAAGAGTTCTGTTGCTTCTGGTGAAGCTGGTGGAATTACTCAAGCTATTAGTGCATATCAAGTTAAATGTAATGATAAGTTAATTACTTTTATTGATACTCCAGGTCATGCGGCATTTACTGAGATGAGAGCACGTGGTGCTTCAATTACTGATATTATTATTATAATTGTTGCTGCTGATGATGGTGTTATGCCTCAAACTAAAGAGGTTATAGATCATGCTAAGGCTGCAAATGTTCCTATTTTAGTTGCAATTAATAAGATTGATAAGCCTGGCGCTAATCCTGAACGTGTTATGACTGAGCTTACTGAGTATGGTCTTACTCCAGAGGAATGGGGTGGAGATACTATTTACACTAAGATTTCTGCTTTAAATGGTACCGGTGTTGATCAATTATTAGAAAATATTTTATTAGTTGCTGAATTACAAAATTACAGAGCTAATCCAAATAGATATGCTATGGGAACTGTTATTGAGTCTAGACTTGATAAGCATTTAGGACCTGTTGTTACTGTTTTGATTCAAAATGGTACTTTAAGATTAGGTGACCCAATTGTTGTTGGTAATGCTTATGGTAAGATAAGAACTCTTAAGAATGATTTAGGCGAGGAAATTACTAGTGCTTTACCTGGAACTCCAGTATTTATTACAGGTATTAATGACACACCTACTGCTGGTGATAAGTTTATGGCTTTTGAAACTGAAAAACAAGCACGTAGTATTGGTGAAGAGAGAAAAAGTCAAGCTAAGGTAAGAGATAATGCTCCTAAGGCTGTTTCTTTAGATGATTTATTCTCTAAGATTCAAGAGGGTGTTAAGGAAATTAATGTAATAGTTAAGGCTGATGTTAATGGTTCTGCTGAAGCTGTTAAGAATTCTTTTGAGAAGATAGAAGTTGATGGAGTTCGTGTTAATGTTATTAGAAGTAGTGTTGGTGCAATTACCGAAAGTGATATAGTTCTTGCGAAGGCTACTGGAGCAATCATTATTGGGTTTAATATTAGACCTAATAATTCTATTAAGGATTACGCGACTCAGCAAGGTGTAGATATTCGCCTTTATGATATCATTTATAAGGCGGTTGAAGATATGGAAGCTGCTATGAAAGGTATGTTAGATCCTGTTTATGAGGAAAAAATTATTGGTAGTGCGACTGTTAAACAATTATTTAAGTTCTCTAAGGTTGGAACTATTGCTGGATCTTTAGTTAATGATGGTGTTATTAAGAGAGATTCTAAGGCTCGCGTTATACGTGATAGTGTCGTTATGTATGATGGTGAGATTGGTTCTATTCAAAGAGAGAAGGATTCTGTTAAAGAAGTTAAAAAAGGTTTAGAGTGTGGTATTACTATTTCTAATTTTAATGATATTAAAGTTGGAGATGTAATAGAGGCATATGAGATGGTAGAGGTAGAAAGATAATTCTATCTCTTTTTTGACTTTTTGTTTACTTTATGTTATAGTAATTAAAAATTTGGAGGTTTTTATGGTGTTTTTTGATGAGAAAGAGAGAAATTTACCTGACAATCCATATTATATGGGGCATGGTTGTTTTAATTTTCCTGGTTTGTATAATAAATTTTTTTTGAGAATTATAGGTGAGTTTAAATTAAGTGGTTATTCGAATCTTTATCAGTGTAATTTATGTTATAGGTCTATAGATAATCAGGATTTATTTTTTAGATTAGTTATTGGTTTTGATATAGATAAAATGATTTATGATTCTAAGTATACTAGATTTGTTTTTACTAAGATAATAAATGGGAATAATCTTAGAAAGTTAAATTATTATGATTTTATGAATGATAGTAAAAGTGTAAATTATATTGGTTCGGCGATGGATATTAATGGTAATTTTGTTTACTATTATGATGAAAATATTAGGAATATTGTTAATTTTTCTTCTATAACTCGTGGTGGATGTATTAATGATGAAAAAAGAAACCGTGCTTTAATATCTTCAATTAATAGACAGGCAAAGATTGAAAGATTAAAGAATGAAAAAGAAAAATTGATGATTAAGAATGAAAAATATCAAAAATAGGCTGTTGCCTATTTTTATTTTTTTTTTTATGTTATAATATGTTTGTTTTGAAGGTGATATTATGAAAACTAGTGATTTTGATTTTGAATTACCACAAGAATTAATTGCTCAAACTCCTTTAAAGGATAGGGCTTCTTCTAGACTTTTGGTTCTTGATAAAGAGTCTGGTGATATTGAACATAAAGAGTTTAGAAATATAGTGGATTATTTAAATGCTGGTGATGTACTTGTTATTAATGATACTAAAGTAATTCCTGCTAGACTTATGGGTGTTAAAGAGGATACAGGTGCGGTTATTGAGTTATTATTACTTAAAGATATGGGTAATGATACATGGGAATGTTTATCTAGACCTCAGAAAAGATTACATGTTGGTACTATTGTTAAGTTTAGTGATCAATTAAGTGCATCAGTTGTTGAATTATTAGATGATGGTGTTACTAGGGTTAAATTAATTTATTCTGGTATATTACTTGAGATATTAGATAGGTTAGGTGAGATGCCTCTCCCTCCTTATATTCATGAGAAATTAGCCGAAAAGGATAGGTATAATACTGTATATGCGAAGAATATTGGTTCGGCTGCTGCGCCTACTGCTGGTTTACATTTTACTAATGAATTGTTAGATGAATTAAGATGTAAAGGCGTTATTATTACTAATGTAACTTTACATGTTGGATTAGGTACTTTTAGACCTGTTGAAGTAGATGATATTAATAATCATCATATGCATTCTGAGTATTATGAGATGAGTAGTGAAACTGCTGATATTTTGAATAAAGCAAAATCTGAAGGTAGAAGAATTATAGCTGTTGGAACTACAAGTACTAGAACTTTAGAGAGTGTTATTGGTAAATATGGTAAGTTTGTTGAATGTTCTGGTAATACTGAAATATTTATATATCCAGGTTATGAGTTCAAGGCTATTAATTGTTTAATTACTAATTTTCATTTACCTAAATCTACATTGGTGATGTTAGTTAGTGCTTTAGCTGGTCGTGATAATATTTTAAATGCTTATCATGAAGCTGTTATTAATAAATATAGGTTTTTCTCTTTTGGTGATGCGATGTTTATAAAATAGGGTGGTTTTATGGATGAACTTAATAGAATAATTCAAGATTATTTGAATGATGTTTCTGAGTATGATTTTGATGACTATAGCGCTGTTAAAAAAATGTCTGAAATTATATTGAGTAATAGGTATCCTGATTTTCGTGATAAGATTAAATCTAGATTTGGGTTGAGTAAGTCTGTTGATTTAGCTTTTAGTTTTTTTGACAGAATAGGTTACGGGGATTATTTTCTTGAAAGAATAAATGATGGTACTTTTAATTTTAAGCATGTTAGTAAAAGAAGTGATGAAACTCCTGTATCTTTTTATAATTATGAACTTTGTAAGAATGAAATTTATTTGCCTTATTCGAATGATATAAATGATGCTTATTACATTGTTCATGAATTTTTACATGATACTAATTTAGATATTAATAATTTAAGTTATACTAGAGGTATATTTACTGAATATATTTCTATGTTTGGTGAGTTTTTGTTTGAATATTTTATTAAAGAAAATTATAATATAAATAGTTTTAGAAATGATATTAATTATAGTTTTAATAGTTGTTATGTGAGTGCTTTAAAAGTTGATTTTCAATTGAATTTACTTAAATGCTATTTAGATAAAGGATATCTTAATAATTATTTTTTAAATAGTATTATTAATAAGTATGATTCAAAACATGAAGCAACTTTGTGGAGAAGTTGTTATTCTATTATAGATAATAAGAATTTAAATTTTGGGTTTCATATGAGATATTTGTTTGGAATTCTATTATCATGTTATTCTTATGATTTGTTTTTAAATAATAAGTTTGATTTGGATTTATTTACTCTTATTAATGACAATATAAATTATATGGAACCTGAGGATGTTTATGGATTATTAGATTTAGATGTTATTGATGATTTTAACTTGTTATTGTCTCCTGATTCTTATGAAAAAATAGATAAGAGTTATAGAAAGATAATGGGGAAAAGGTAAGTATATTTATAGGAAATATATAAAGAGGTGGTAGTATGGTTATTGTTATTGTTGGACCTACTGGTGTTGGTAAGACTAAATTAAGTATAGAACTTGCTCATAAGTATAATGGTGAAGTTATTAATGCGGATAGTACTCAAGTTTATAAGTGCCTTGATATTGCGACTGCTAAGGTTACTGATGCTGAAAAAGAAGGTGTTGTTCATCATTTAATTGATATTAAAGATGTTAATGAAGATTATACTGTTTTTGATTTTCAACGTGATTGCAGAAGTTGTATAACTGACATCTTATCTCGTGGTAAGACTCCAATTATTGTAGGTGGAACTGGGCTTTATGTTAAGGCTGCTTTATATGATTATAAATTTGATGTTGATGATAATCATTTTGATTATAGTGATTATTCTAATGATGATTTATATGAAAGATTAATTAGTATCGATCCTGATACTAGTATTCACAAGAATAATCGTAAGAGAGTTGAGAGGGCCTTATCTTATTATGATTCTACTGGCAAATTATTGTCTGATAAAGAGAAGTCTTCTAAACTTTTATATGATTCTGTTTTTATTGGTTTAACTACTGATAGAGAAATTTTATATGATAGGATTAATAAGAGAGTGGATATTATGATTTCTAATGGTTTACTTGATGAAGCTAGGAGAATTTATGATAGTGGTGTTAGGAGTAAAGCTGTTATGACCCCTATTGGTTATAAAGAATTATTTGATTACTTTTCTGGTGAAACTGATTTAGATAGTTGTGTTAATTTAATTAAGCAAAGAAGTCGTAATTATGCGAAAAGACAGTATACATGGTTTAATAATCAAATGGATATTAATTGGTTTGATGTCGATTTTAATAATTTTTCTAATACTGTTTTAGAGGTTAGTAATTTTATAGATTGTAAATAAAGGTGTAAACATAAGTATTTTGTTTACATTTTTTCTTGTTTTTGTTTTTTTATATGTTAAAATTAAGGTAGTAAGAGGTGGTTATATGGCAAAGATTAATGTTCATGGACATTTCAGGATGGAAATACTTGTTGTTACGTTTGTATTGTTTTTAAGCGGTTTATTTGTTTTCCCTAATGCGAAAAATGCTTATTCTAAGATTAAGTTAAATAGCGCAATAGATGGAGCTACTTCATATAAGCAAAGTGTTGATAATTATTTTGCAAGTCAATTATTATCTGATACTGATTTTAAGTTGGATGGTATTTATTATATTTCTTCTGGTAATTTGATTTTTGATAGTATAACTTATAGTATTCCAATGGGAGGTAATGTACCAAATGGTGGGTATTTAAGTTATTCTAATAATATTTTGGTTAAAGGTTGTATTGATATAGATGGTTATTCAGTTATGATAGAGGATGGAAATATTTCAGCATTAAAAGGTAATTGTGATATTTCTTCAGAAGTTGCATTAGGAATGTAAAAAAAACTTCAGTTCATTTATCTGAAGTTTTAATTATTTACTTTAATATCTTTTTTTATATCCATGATTACTGGAAGAATTATTGGTTTTCTTCCTGTTTTTTCATTTATAAATTCTGATAATTCAATTATTATTTCTGATTTTATCTCATTATAATTAACATGGTTTTTAATTTTACTATTAATTGCTTGTTTTGTTATTTCTTCTAGTTGTTTTAATAGTTCAATATTATCATTTACTAGTACAAATCCTCTTGTTGTTATATTTGGATTTCCTAGTAGTGTATTATTATTTGTGTCGATATTGGCAATTACTACTACAATTCCGTCGCTTGCCATTGTCTTTCTGTCTTTCATAACAGCATTTCCTACGTTTCCAATTCTGTTTCCGTCTACATATACGTCTCCAGATTGAATTTTTTCTTCTGATTTTGTAATTGTTCCTTTATACATTTCAAGGACATCACCGTTTTCAAGTACAAATGTATTTTCTCTTGGTATTCCACATGCAACTCCTAGGTCTGTATGTGCTTTTAACATTCTATGTTCTCCGTGGAATGGCATGAAGTATTTTGGATTAATTAGTCTTATCATTAATTTTAATTCTTCTTGATTTCCATGTCCACTTGTATGAACATCATTTAGTGATGTATTTGTATATACTTTTACACCTTTTAGATATAGTTTATTTATTGTTCTTGAAATACTTAATGCATTTCCTGGAATAGCAGATGATGAGAATACAACTAAGTCATTTTCTTTTAGTTTTATTTGTTTATGTGTTCCATTTGCGATTCTTGATAGAGCTGCAAGTGGTTCCCCTTGTGTTCCAGTACATAATAAACATACTTTTTCTCCTGGAAGATTATTTGATTCTTCTGGAGTTATAAATATTTCTTTATGTTTTATATATCCGTCTTGTATAGATATTTCTATATTGTTTTCCATACTTCTTCCGAATATTGCGATTTTTCTATCGTTTTTCTTACATGTATCTACTATGTGTTTTAGTCTATATATGTTTGATGCGAATGTTGCTATTATTATTCTTCCATTATGACTTTTAAATATTTCTCCAAGTGTTTCGTCTACTTTTGATTCGCTTGTTGAAAAGCCTGGATTTAATGCATTTGTACTATCGCTTAAAAGTAGTGTTACTCCTTCTGATCCTATATGCGCCATTTTATGTATATTAGCCATTGGTCCAATTGGTGTTAAGTCAAATTTGAAGTCTCCTGTTGTAACTATTGTACCGTTTGGTGTTTTAATACATATTCCGTGTGAATCTGGAATAGAGTGAGTAGTCATAAAGAATTCTACTTCTATATATTTAAACTTTACTTTTGTTTGTTCATTATATGTTATTAAGTTATCGTATCTAATATTTCTATCTTCTAATTTTCTTCTTATTAATCCGACTGCTTGATTTGGTGCATATATTTTTGGAATTTCAACATTTTGTAGTAGAAATGGTATTCCTCCTATATGGTCTTCATGACCGTGTGTTATAAAAAGTGCTTTTATTTTGCTTTCGTTTTTCTTTAAGAATGTAAAGTCTGGAATTACGTAGTTAACTCCAGGAAGTTCTCCTTGTGGAAATGTTATACCGACATCCGTAATAATTATTTCATCTTTATGCATTACACAATACATATTTTTACCGACTTCTCCAAGTCCGCCTAGTGCGAATATTAAAGTTTTTTCGCCATTTAATAATTTCATTATAAACTCCTTTCTTTTTGTATAAGACTTAATAATTATACATGTTTTTTATTGTTTTGTCTACTTTTATTAATTTTTTTTGTAAATGCAGTGTAAAAAAGGTGTTTATTTTAGTTGAATTATTTGCTATAATAATATATAGGGTAAAAGAATAAGGGTTTAATATATATTTTTATGTATTAGGAAGGAGTTGGCTTATGGATATTAATCTTGAATTAATTAAAAGAATTATATCTAGCGATGAATTATGCGATAAAGTTAACTCTACTGATTATAAGGATTCTTATATTAAACAAATTGAATCTTATGTTTTGTCTTTATGTAGTGATTTGTCTAGTATTAATTTAAATATTAGTTATATAAATAGATATTTAAGAAAGTTTGTTTGTAATAAAAAAAATAAGGAAGATATATTTTTTGATAGTGTATTATTAAGAGTTTATAGTCTTTCTATTAAAAATGAAGAATTTAATAATATTTTAGAGAATTTGAATTTTGATGGCGTTAAGGAATTGCTTAGTCAGAAGTATAATCAATATATTATTAGTAATAGTGATGTTGGCATTGGCGATTTAGAGAAGATGCTTATTTTCTATTGTTATGCTTGTCCTAATTATATAATGCCAAATGATTATATTAATTATTTTACTTATTATTTAGTTTCTAAGAATGTTTCTTTGGGTTATGAATTAATTAGTTATTTTTATAAGGTATTTAGTTTGAGTTTTTCTACTAGTAAGGGTTTAAATGTTGGTTTTAATATTCTTTCTGATGTTGTTCGTAATGACCCATATTATGATGAAAAGAAAAAAATTGTTATTTATAAACAAAATATAGGTGATAAGATTGATTATAATATTTTGGCTGATATATTTTTTCAGATTAAGCATTTATATTTAATTAATGGTGTTAAGAGTTCTTCAGGTTATAGTTTTGAACAATTGAGACTTGTTAAGGAAATTTGTTTAAACAGTATTCTAGGCGAGGATTATTTTGATAAGAATTATGGAGATGTTAGTTTTACTAAAGATTTAAGAAAACAATCTCTAAAAACTGTTCAGGATTATTTTTCTCATTTAGGCTTGAATGTTAATATTAATATGGATTATGATGTTATTTCTATTTCAAATGATATAGATGATAATACTGATAAGTGTGTTAATATTGATGTTTTATTTGATTTAATATTGAAGAATGAGAATCCTAATTTACTTAAGGAACTGCTTAAAAGTTATCCTATATTAGGTTGCGAATATAGAGGTGATAAACGTAAGTCTTTACTTAATTTATTACTTGATGTTTATAAGAATAGAAAATTACTTATTAATTTGAATAAAGATTTAGAGTGGCATAATAAAAAAATGGGTACTGAACATAATGATATTTATGCTTCTAAGATTGATAAATTGAACAAAAAGATTAATGTTTGTTCAAGTTATATTACTGTTATGAGCACAAGTATTAATAATAGTCTTATGTGTTCTGATGATTTGATTCGTAGTATAAGTGATTTAATTATTTATGATACTACTGATTTGAATGTTCAAAATGATATATATTCTATATTAAGTGTTATTGTTCCTGATAAGATTAAAAAATTGTGTGTTGATAGAAGTGTTTTATATAGGGAACAATTTAAGAAGCGTGTTATTAAATGTTATTTAGATTCTATGGGATTGGTTCGTAATAATTTTGATAGTGCTTATTTTATGAAGATTTATTCAACTTTGGAGATTTGTATTAAGTCTTTTGATATTGATTAATTTATTTCTTTATTATATAATATTGTGCTGGTGATTTCTATGTTTTATATAGGAAATGTTTGTGTTAAAAATCGAGTTGGACTTGCTCCTATGGCTGGTATTAGTAATGCAGCTTATATTAAGTTGGTTTCAGAGATGGGACTAGGTTTTGCGGTTACTGAATTAATTAGTTCTGAGGCTATTTTTAGGGGAAACAGGAAGACTATTGATATGCTTAATGGTATAAGTGATTTGAATATTCCTGTTGGGGTTCAAATATTTGGTGGTACTCCTAAGAGTATGGCTAGTGCTGCTAAATATATATGTGATAATTATCATGTTTCTTTTATTGATATTAATATGGGATGTCCTGTTCCTAAAGTAGCAGTTAGGAGTCAAGCAGGGAGTTCTCTTCTTAAAAATCCTTCGCTTGCTTATGACATTGTTAAGAGTGTTGTAGATAGTGTTAGTGTTCCTGTTACTGTTAAGATTAGAAGTGGTTGGGATGGTAATAGTATTAATGCTGTAGAGATTGCTAAGGTTTTAGAGAAAGCAGGTGCTAGTATGATTACTGTTCATCCTAGAACTAGAGCTCAAGGGTATAGTGGTCAAGCTGATTGGAGTATTATTAAGAGTGTTAAGGAAAATGTTTCTATTCCTGTTATAGGTAATGGTGATATTAGGTCTTATGATGATGCTTTAAGAATGCTTGATTATACTAAGTGTGATGGTATTATGATTGGTCGCGCTGCTATAGGTAATCCTTGGATTATTAAAGAGTGTGTTGATTATTTAGAAAATGGTATTTTACCTAGTGAAATTAGTTTAAGTGATAGGATTAATATGATTAAGAAACATATTGATTATTTGCTTGAAATCAAGCCTCTTAAGGTTGTTGTTTTAGAAATGCGCATGCATATTAGTAAGTATTTAAAAGGTATTAAAGGGTCTAGTAATGTTAATGTGTTAATTAATAAGGCTAATAGTATTGATGAAATTTATGATATACTTGATAGTTTTTTAAAGGAGAGTTCTAATGTTTAAAAAAAGATTTTTTGCGTATATTATTGATATTTTAATTGTATTTTCAATTATTAATTTTATTGGAATTTTTATTCCTGTTAGTGAGAGCGTTTCTAATTTGGATGAACAATTAATGGGTATTAATAATAGTTTTTTAAATGGTAGTATTAATGTTAATACTTTTGTTAATCAATATTCTGTTATTAGTTATAGTTTAGAAAGAGAACTATTTTTATCTAGTTTAATTGGGGTTGTTATTAATATTTTGTATTTTGTTTTATATCCTCTTTATAATGATGGACAAAGTATTGGTAAGAAATATATGGGTATTAAGATTGTTTCAAATGATGATAATGCGGTTAGTTCTAATCAATTGATTTTTAGATATTTATTTATGAATGGAATAGGTTCTACTATTTTGTGTCTATGCTTGATTTTTTTGATAAAGGATGATGGCTATATATATGTTGAATCAATATTATCAATTTTACAATTTATAGTAGCAATTTCTAGTATATTTATGGTATTATATAGGAATGACAAAAGGAGTTTGCCTGATTTGATTGCAGGTACTAAGGTAATTGAGGTGAAAAAATGAGAGAATTAAGTGAACAAGAGGTTATAAGAAGAGATAAGATAGAAGAAATTAGAAAAGTTTGTAATCCATATCCAGAAAAGTATGATGTTAATTATAAACTTAGTGAAGTTGCTTCTTTAGAGGATGGTACTAGTGATGTTAGAATTGCTGGTAGAATTGTATTTATGAGAAAGATGGGTAAGCTAAGTTTCTTAAGATTAAGAGATTTGGAGGGTTCTATCCAAGTTTCTATTAAAGTAGATTCTGTTGGAGATGATAAGTATTCATTCTTTAAGAGTAATATTGATTTAGGAGATTTTATTGGTGTTAATGGTGAGGTATTTACTACTCAAACTGGTGAGAAAACTGTACGAGCTAATAGTTTTGAGTTTTTAGGTAAAGCTTTAAGACCATTACCTGAAAAATTTCATGGATTGACTGATATTGAAATGAAGTATCGTCAAAGATATGTTGATTTAATTACTAATGAAGATTCTCGTAAAATATTTTTAGGAAGAAGTAGATATTCTTTATTTGTTAGAAATTATTTAGCTGATAATGGATTTTTAGAGGTAGAAACTCCTATTATTCAAACTAGTGTTAGTGGTGCTTCTGCTAAGCCATTCTTTACTCATTATAATGCATTGGATTTGGATTGTAATTTAAGAATTGCTCCAGAATGTTATTTAAAGGAATGTATTGTTGGTGGATTTAATAGAGTTTTTGAAGTGGCTAAGTGTTTTAGAAATGAAGGTATGGATCCACAACATAATCCTGAATTTACTCAAATAGAATGGTACTGTGCTTATTGGAATTTTGAAGATAATATTAAGTTTTTTGAAAAGTTCTTAAGAGATTCTATTAGATTTTTGACTGGTAGTGAAGTGATTACTAGTGGTGGAAATGAATTAGATTTTTCTAAACCTTTCGAAAGGGTAAATTATGTTGAAGAATTAACTCGTATTTTAGGCTTTGATTTCTTAAAGGAAACTGATGTTGATGCTTATAAGGAAAAAGTTGTTGAAAAAGGATTCTTCTCTTTAAAGGATATGGAAGAGTATAAGAGTTTAGCTCAATTAACTGATTTCTTATATAAGAAGTTATTAAGAGCAAATATTGTAGGACCTGTTGTAATGTATAATTATCCTGCGTTATTAAAACCACTTGCTAGAAGAAATGATAATGATTCTAATATGGTTGATTGTTTCCAAGTTGTTATTAATGGTGCTGAAATATGTAATGCATATTCAGAGTTAGTAAATCCTTTTGAGCAAAGAAAGTCTTTTGAAGATCAATTAAAGGCTAAGGCTCAAGGTGATGATGAAACTATGGATATGGATGAAGATTACTTATTAGCTATGGAACAAGGTATGCCTCCAATCTCAGGACTTGGTGTTGGAATTGACAGATTAATTATGCTTGCTTATGACGCTCCATCTTTAAGGGATGTTATATTATTCCCAACTATGAAACCAAATGATAAATAGTAGATTTTTCTACTATTTTTTTATTGACTTCCTGTTAATTTATAAGTAAAATTAATTTGAGGTGAATTTTATGTATAGTGATTTTATTAAGAAAGCATATTCCATTGGAAGAGTTAAAGATTCGAGTGAAGCTTTTAAAGATTATCCTCCAGAGGAGGAATGGCACCATGGAGACGCGATAGGTTTAATTGGTGAAAGTAAAGTAGAGTATTTAGCTAAATATAGTATTGGTGATATTGTATATGTTAAAGAGTTCTTATTTCCTGATGGCAGTATAGGCTCTAATCATTTATTTGTAATTATTGATGATAATAATATTAGTGTCCCTCTTGATTATTTTGGATTTATTATTTCATCACGATTGAATAAGTTGAAGTATGATTCAAATGTTTTATTGAAGAAGGATTTTTTTAATAATTTATCTAAGGATAGTATAGTTAAAACGGATTGTGTTTATAGAATAGCTAGTGACAATATATTATTTAAGATTGGTAGTGTTTCTCGAAGTAATGTTATAAGATATAAAAATATGTTTTTGAGTAAGTGATACTTACTTTTTTTCTTTATTTTGTTGATAAAGTTTTATAAATAAGTTATAATTATTTGTGTAGAAATGAGGTTATGTTATGAAAGTATTATCAATAAATGCAGGTAGTTCTTCTATGAAGTTTACTGCTTATGAAATGCCAGAAGAGAAGGTTTTAATTTCTGGATATATTGAAAGAATTGGTATTGGAGATAGTTTTTATACTTTAAAAGTAAATGGTGATAAGGTTGAAAAACATGTTGATGTTTCTGACCACAAAAGTGCTTTTGAAATTGTTGTTGATGAGTTAAAGGCTTATAATATCGTTGAGTCTTTGGATGAGATTAAGGCCATGGGTCATCGTATTGTTCAAGGTGGTAGTTACTTTGATAAGTCTGTTGTTGTTACAGATGATGTAATGGCTAAAATTGAGGAGTTAGCTCCTTTAGCTCCTTTACATAATCCAGCTGCTTTAGTTGGTATTCGTGCTGCGTTAGAGGTTTTTCCTGATGCGTTACAAGTTGTAGTTTTTGATACTGCGTTCCATCAGACTATGGCTGAGAGTAAGTATTTATATGCTTTACCTTATGAATGGTGTAGTAAGTATAATGTTCGTAGATTTGGTGCTCATGGTACAAGTCATAAGTATGTAAGTATGCGTGCTAATGAGATTTTAGGTAGAAGTGATACTCGTTTAATTACTTGTCATATTGGTAGTGGTGCTAGTATTAGTGCTGTAGTTAATGGTAAGTGTGAGAATACTTCTATGGGTTTGACTCCAAATGCTGGACTTGTTATGGGTACTCGTTGTGGTGACATTGATGCTACTATTTTACCTTATATGATTAGAAAAGGTTTTACTGTTGATGAACTTGATACTATTATGAATAAGAAGAGTGGTTTATTAGGTATTAGTGGACAATATAGTGATGCTCGTGATATAGTTTATGGTTGGGAAAACGGTGATGAACGTTGTATCCTTGCTCGTGATATGTTTGTAGATAGAGTAGTTGATTATATTGCTAAGTATTATTTTGAAATGGGTGGTTGTGATATGATAGTATTCACTGCAGGTATGGGTGAGAAGTCTAGACCATTTAGAGCTGAAATTATGAAGCGTTTAGGTGTTATTGGTATTGAATTAGATGAAGAGGCTAATGAAAAATGCTTTGGTACTGAAGGTATGATTTCTACAGCTGATTCTAAAATTCCTTGTTATGTAATTCCTACTGATGAGGAAGTTATGATTGCTAGAGACGCTTATAATTTATTATAGAAAGTGTGTTTTTATGTGTAAAAGAATGTGTAAGAGGATTTATAAATTAATTAAGAAGTATGATAGTATTGTGATTGCTCGCCATGTTGGGCCTGATCCTGATGCTTTGGGAAGTCAAATGGCTTTAAAGGATTCTATACTTGCTACTTTTCCAAATAAAAAAGTATATGCTATAGGTAGTCCGGCTTCTCGTTTTAAGTATTTGGGTGGTCTTGATAGTGTTGATGAAGAGGTAATGTCTAAGTCACTACTTATCGTAACTGATACTCCTAATAAAAAAAGAGTAGATGGGTATATGGATGCGGCTTATTCTATTAAGATTGATCATCATCCATATGTAGAGAAGTTTTGTGATATTGAATGGATTGATGATACTTCTTGCAGTGCTTCTCAAATGGTTATGGAACTTATTTTTAATACTGGATTAGTTCTTAATAAGAAGGTTGCTGAAAAGTTATATATTGGTGTAATTGCGGATACTAATAGGTTTTTATTCTCTTATACGTCTAGTAAAACTTTTGAATTAGTTTCTAGATTAATTCGTGAGAGTGGTATTGATTTTACTTCTTTATATGAAAATTTATATATGAGGCCTTTAAAAGAGGTTAAGTTTGAGGGCTTTATCGCTAATAATTTAAGTATTACAGAGAATGGATTTGCTTACTTAAAAGTTACTCAAGATTTATTAGATCAATTTGGTGTTGATGCTGCTACTGCTGGTAACATGGTTAATAATTTTAATTTTATTGATGATTTTATTGCTTGGGGTATGTTTTCTATTGATAAGGGTAATGGTGATACTATAAGAGGTTCTATTAGATCTCGTGGACCTGTTATTAATACTGTTTGTGAAGAGTTTGGTGGCGGAGGTCATAAACTTGCTAGTGGTGTTAGGCTTAAGGATTTTGATCAAGTTGATTTGATTATTGATGCTTTAGATAAGGCTTGTTTAGAGTATAATTCTAAATAACAGGGTTTTCTATGTCTGATATTTCATCTCCTGTTGGTTCTATTGAGACTACATAGAAAACTATTATAGATGCAATTGTTGAAAGAATTGATGCAATTATTTGAAGGTAGTAGACTTTTAGGTCTTCTCCTTCTTTTTTTGATATTTGGTAAAGTTTATAGTTAATTATTAGAAATATTATTGCGGTTATTAATATTATTAATCTATTTATGTATGAAATATTATGTGTTTGTTTTTTATTAAATATTGTTTTTTTATTTTCAATATCTAGTTTTTGATTATATGTTAGTATTAGTGATACTGCTACTGTTATTATAACAATTAGTGACGTTATTAATTGTATATTTAATATATTTATTTCGTATTCTCTATTTTTCATTTTTAGTTTCACCTTATAATATATTATATTCTTTATATTTTATAAAATCTCTTTTGCACAAAAAATGTAAAAAATACATTTTTTAAAATTTTTGATTTTTAAGATTTTTTTATTTTTTGTAAAAATGTTCAAATGTTAATTTTGAGTTTATATGTTTGTTTTACAAGGTAAAAGCGTGTTTTTGACGTTTTTATTTTTTTATATTTTTCTAAAATGTAAATTAACATAAAATTTTTATTTTTGATTTTTGTTGTAAAATAAGGGATTATAATATATAGCGAACAAACATTCGAAAAAAGTTTATAAAATGTATTGACTTGGTCTTATTTTTGATATAAAATGAGTTTGAAAATGATGGTAGGAGGAAGACAAAATGACTAATACAGAAGAGTTATTAGAAAATCTAAAAGTTTTAAAGCGTAATGGCAGAAAGTTAGTTGATTTTGATGGAACTAAAATTGCGATTGCGATTAAGAAGGGTTTTGACAGTGTGTCAACTGAGGATGAGGTTAAGTATACTGAAAAAGATATTCAAAAAGTATATCATGCCGTTATTAAGAGAATCGAGAAGTTAGCTCGTGATAATGATAAAATTAAGATTGAAGAAATTCAAGATTTAATAGAAGATGAAATGAAGAATAAAGGATATGAAGATGTATGTGCTTCTTTTGCTGAATATCGTGAAAGAAGAAATAATTCTCGTAAGTTATTCTTTGATGAAAAGAAAACTCATAAGTTTTTAAAGTCTATTGAAGGTTTAGGTTTAAAAACTGCTAATGAAGATGATGCTAAACGTGAAAACGCAAATGTAGATGGTGATACTGCTATGGGTACAATGCTACAATATGGTAGTACTATTTCTAAGGAGTTTGCTAAGGCATATTTAATGAAGACTAAGTTTAGTGAGGCTCATGATGATGGTGATATTCATATTCATGATATGGATTTCCTTGCTATGGGTACTACTACTTGTATGCAAATTGAGTTAGATAGATTATTTAAGAATGGTTTTTCTACTGGACATGGTTATTTAAGAAGACCAAATGATATTATGTCTTATTCAGCACTTGCTGCTATTGCTATTCAATCAAATCAAAATGATCAACATGGTGGACAAAGTATTCCTGCATTTGATTATTATATGGCTCCTGGTGTTTTAAAGACATTTAAGAAACAATTGAAACAACAAATTTATGATTTATTAGATTATACTGGTTTAACTAGTTTTGTTAATATGGATAAAGTTTCTAATATAATTGATAAATTAAATACAATTGAGTTTGATATTAATATCTTTGAAAGTTTCTATAAAGATTCTGATTCTGTTTATAGATTATTTGAAAAGAGTTATGAAAAAGCATTGGAAAAGACTAATCGTATTACTTATCAAGCAATGGAGGCTTTTGTTCATAATTTAAATACAATGCATTCTAGAGCAGGTGCACAAGTACCATTTTCTAGTATAAATTTTGGTACTGATACTAGTGCTGAAGGACGTATGGTTACTGAAAATTTCTTACTTGCTATTAATGAAGGTTTAGGTCATGGTGAGACTCCAATATTCCCAGTTTCTATATTTAAGGTTAAAGAGGGAATTAATTATAATAAGGAAGATAAGAATTATGATTTGTTCAAGTTAGCTTGTAAGGTAAGTGCTAAGAGATTATTCCCTAACTTTTCATTTATTGATGCTCCATTTAATTTAAGTTTTTATAAAGAGGGAGATTATAAAACTGAAGTTGGTTATATGGGATGTCGTACTCGTGTTATGAGTGATGTTACTGATAAGAATAACGAAACAACAGGTGGACGTGGTAATTTAAGTTTTACTTCTATTAACTTACCAAGAATTGCTATTAAACATGGTATTTGTTTAGGTGAAAGAGATAAGGCTGATATGGATGGTTTCTATCAAGAATTGACTGAGAAGATGGAGCTTGTTCGTGATCAGTTATTAGAAAGATTTGAAGTTCAATGCAGTAAGAGATGTTATAACTTCCCATTCTTGTTAGAACAAGGTGTATGGACAGATGGAGATAAGTTAAAACCTACTGATCGTTTAAGAAAAGTTTTAAAACATGGTAGTTTAACTATTGGATTTATAGGTCTTGCTGAAACTTTAAAGGCTTTAATTGGTGAACATCATGGTGAAAGTTCTAAGGCTCAAAAATTAGGATTAGAGATAATCGGATTTATGAGAAAGAAAACTGATGAGTTTGCTAAAGAATATAATTTGAACTTTACTTTGATTGCTACTCCTGCTGAAGGTTTATCTGGAAGATTTGTTAATATAGATAGAGCAGTATATGGAAAGATTAAAGGTGTTACTGATCGTGCTTATTATACAAACTCATTCCATGTACCAGTTTATTATAATGTAAGTATTGCTGATAAGATTAAGTTAGAGGCACCATATCATGCATTAACAAATGGAGGTCATATTACTTATATCGAATTAGATGGTAATACTGTTATGAATACTGATGCATTTGAAAGTGTTATCAGATTAATGAAGGAAAGTGGAATTGGATATGGAGCTATAAACCATCCAGTTGATAGAGATCCAGTTTGTGGATATGTTGGTGTTATAGGTGATGTATGTCCAGGTTGTGGAAGAAAAGAGTTTGATAGTGTTCCACTTGAAGTTGTAAATAGTTTACATTGTGATTGTTAAGAAGGGAGAATTATTATGGAAAAAGTTGTTGGAGAAGGTGTAGGATTCGAAAGAATTAGAAGAGTTACTGGTTATTTAGCTGGTGATGTTAAAAGATTTAATAATGGTAAAAGAGCTGAGGAAAAAGATCGTGTAAAACATACTGGTATTAAAGAAGTTATTAAGTCTAATTGTCCATCAGAGTCTAAGTAATTATGGAAATAAGGCTTGCTGCTGATTTACAAAAAGATAGCATAGTAGATGGACCTGGTATTAGAACAGTTATTTGGACTCAAGGTTGTCCTCATAATTGTTATGGTTGCCATAATCCATCTACTCATGATTTTGATGGTGGTGCTTTGGTAGATGTGGACTATATTAAGTCAGAGATTGATGATTTAGTTTTTCAAAGCGGAATTACTTTTTCTGGTGGTGATCCAATGTGTCAAAGTGCTGCTTGTTATGAAATTGCTAAATATGCGAAGGATTTAGGCTTAAATATTTGGTGTTATACCGGATTTACATTTGAACAGTTATTAGAGTTAGGTAAAAAGAAAAAAAGTGTTATGGATTTTTTAGGATGTATTGATGTATTAGTTGATGGTAAGTTTATGATGGAGTATAAATCTCTTGATTGCAAGTACAGAGGTTCTACTAATCAAAGACTTATTGATGTTAAAAAAAGTTTATCTAATGGAACAGTTGCTTTATGGGATGATAATTCTGGTGTAATATGTTTTAAAAGAAGTAAGAATTTGTATGTATGAAGATAGATTTTTCTATCTTTTTTTATTGTATATTTTTTTTTATTATGTTAATATTTTAAATGAAATATTTTGATAGAAGTGTGTGATTATTATGGATGGAATAATTGTTGTTAATAAAGAAGAAGGTTTTACTAGTCGTGATATGGTTAATAAGGTTGGGAAGATTTTAGGGACTAAGAAAATAGGTCATACAGGTACACTCGATCCTATGGCTACTGGAGTTCTTGTTATGTGTATTGGAAAATGTACTAGTTTAGTTGATGTTATTACTAGTGATTATAAGGAATATGTTGCTGGTGTTAGACTTGGTATTTTAACTGATACTTTGGATACTACTGGTAATATTATTGATGAGTGTAGTGTTAATTATAGTCGTGATGAGATTATTAGTTCTATAGAAAGTATGATTGGTGAATATTATCAAGAGGTTCCTAAGTATTCGGCTGTTAAGATTAATGGTAAAAAATTATATGAATATGCAAGAGAAGGTATTGAGATTGAATTACCTAAACGACTTGTTAATATTAGAAGTATTGAATTAGTTGGTGATATTGATTGTCATGATGGATTTATTGATTTTACTATTAAGTGTTTTGTTAGTAAGGGTACATATATAAGAAGTTTAATTCGAGATATAGCTTCTAAGTTAGGATGTTATGGTGTGATGAGTTCTTTAATTCGTACTCGTCAAGGTGATTTTAGTATTGATGATTCTTATAGTATTAGTGATATTGAATCTGGAAATTATAAACTTATAAATTTAGGAACTTTTTTTAATGATAAGTATAAGGTTATAGTGGATGAGGATTTAAAAAAAGCAGTTTTAAATGGCGCTATACTAGATAATAAATATGGTGTTGATCAAGTATTATTTGTTGATCGTGATGGTTTAGTTATTGCTTTATATCATGTTTATGATAAGGATAATAGTAAGATTAAGCCTTATAAGATGTTTGGAGGTATAAAATGATTTTAGTTGTTATGGCTGCTGGATTAGGTAGTCGTTTTGGTGGAATAAAGCAAATGACTGGTGTAGGTCCTAATGGTGAATTTATAATTGATTATTCTGTTTATGATGCCATTCAAGCAGGATTTAAAAAAGTTGTATTTGTTATTAGAAGAGATATTTATGATGATTTTAGAAATACAATTGGTAAGCGTATTGAAAATAAGATAGATGTAGAGTATGTTTTTCAAGATATAAATGATATTCCTGAAGGTTACAGTGTTCCTAGTGATAGGGTTAAACCATGGGGTACAGGACATGCGGTATTGAGTGCTAGAAAAGTTGTAGATGATAATTTTATAGTAATTAATGCGGATGATTTTTATGGAAGGGATTCTTTTATTAAGATTTTTTCTTATTTGAAAAATGTTGATAAGAATTCTAAGAATTATTGTATGGTTTCTTATAAACTTGTTAATACCATGAGTAAGTATGGTAGTGTATCACGTGGTATCTGTAACGTTATTGATGGCAATCTTGTTGATATTAATGAGCGAACTAATATTATTTATAAAGATGGTAAGTTAGTTTATATTGAAGATGGAGAACATTTAATAGATGATGGTGCTTTAGTTTCGGTTAATTTTTGGGGCTTTACTCCTAGTATGTTTGAGGATGCATATAGATATTTTGTTGATTTCTTTAAAGAAAATATTGATCTTACTAAGAAGGAATTTTATTTACCTACTATTGTTAAAAATTCAATTAGTGAGGGTATTGCTTCTGTTAAGGTATTGGAAAGTGATTGTAAATTTTCAGGAATGACTTATAAGGAAGATAGAGAGGAATTATCTAATTATATTTGTGGATTAGTTGATTTAGGTGTTTATCCAACTAATTTATGGGATTAAAAAAAAGTTCATATCAGTTTTGATATGAACTTATTATTTTGTCCGAATATATTAATGATTCTTGTATAGCTTTATCATAATTAAATTCTTTATATGCATTTGCGCTTAATGTGTCTGATACTATTTTTATTGAGTGTATTTTTTTATGTGGGAATAGTGTTATTGCATTTAATTCCATGTCAAATACACATGTTTCTTTGATGTTTGTTTCTTGTACAAATCCGTCTGAGGTATAACAGTCTATTTGTTTTAATTCATTTATTGTATCTAATTTAAAAGGAGAGTTTGTTGTATGGTATAGTTTATCTCCGAATGGTGTTAAGTCAAAGTGGTATCCATAATTATTATTTACTTCAATTACTTCTCCTACATTTAAGTTGTTTGAACCAGCTAGCCCTATATTAATTATTATTGAATCTTTCATGTTATATGTATTTAATAATTTTAATAATGATTTTGTAACATTGTTTCTTCCAACATCTGTAATTATTAGTGAGATTTCTTCTTTTTGATATAAGTTTTCTTTTTGTTTTTTTAGATTGTAGTGTTCTATTATTTTGTTTGCTTCTTTTGGCATTGCGGTTACTATTAATATATTCATTTAAATCACCTGGTGTTAATTATATCATAGTTTTGTTGTTTTTTGAATTTATTATTTATTATTTTTAATTCTTTTGGTATAATTAGATAAAGAATAGAGGAATATTTATGAAGAATAAAAAAGGTTTTACTTTAATTGAATTGTTAGCTATTATTGTTATTTTAGCTATTATTGCGGTGATAACTGTACCTATTATTTTGAATATTATTGAGAATTCTAAAAAGGGTGCGGCTACTGATAGTGCTTATGGATATAAGGATGCAATTGATAAATTTTATGTATCAAAATTATCTATTGATTCTGGGTATAATATTCCTGATGGATTACATACTTTGAGTGATTTTGATTCAATGGGTGTTACTGTTAATGGTAAGAAACCTGCGGGTAATTCGTTTTTAAAAACGGTTAAAAATAAAGTTATACAAGGGTGTTTACAGTATGATGAGTATAAGGTTGAATTTATAGATGGTAGACCACAAAATGCTCAAAAAGGAACTTGTAAGACTGTTAATGTAGTTTATGTTGATGTTAATGAAAATGGTAAGATTGATATGGCTGATACTGTTAAGATTGAAAATGATGAATTTTATGTATTAGAAGAACCATTTGGTGGTAAGGTTAAATTACTTCCTAAGTATAATTTAGATTCTAATTCAAGACAATCAAGTAGTAACAGTTTATCACTAAGTTTTAGTTCTACTCAGTATTATAAAGGTCATTTGAGTAATTATCCAAGGGATAAATATGATGGATATTATGTTTATACAAGGGATACGACTAATAACTTATATAGTTATGTTGAGAATTATAAGAATTATTTAGTTGAATTAGGTGCTTATTTTGTTACTGATGCGCGACCAATGTCATATGAGGAAGCAAAAAATGCAGGCTGTAAATCTCTTATAGAGTCTAATCCTAATAATTCTTGCCCTAGTTTTTTTGGAAATTACTTTTGGCTTGGTTCTGCTGGATATATAAATGGTGATGCAAATCAATGGGTATATTATTATAGTCCTTATACTAGATATTTAAATGCAACAATAGGTACTAGTACAGTTAATTCTATTGGTGTTCGTCCTTTGATAGAAGTAATTGAATCTGGAATAACAGATGAATATAGATTAACATATGATTCAAGAGGTGGTTCTCAGGTTGAATCTAAAACTATAGTTACAGGTACAAAGGTTGGAACACTTCCTGTTAACCCTACTAAGGATGGTGCAATATTTGAAGGCTGGTATACTGATAAAGAATATACTTCTGAAAAGTTAACTACTGAGACAATACCTGTAGGAAGTACTACATACTATGCAAAATATGCATTGTCTAAAGCTGAATATACTGATACTGATGGTAGTGGTACTATTAATTTAGGAGATACTGTTAAAATATTGGATGATGAGTTTTATGTTATTGCTGCTCCTTCTGGTGGTAAAGTTAAAATACTTCCTAAATATAATTTAAATACAAGTTCAAGACAGGAAAATGGTCATAATCCAAGTGTAGCTTTTTCAGGTTCAACTTATTGGACAAGTAATTCTAATAATTATAATTTGGATTCATATAATGTTCGATATGTGTACAGAGATAAAAATAATGAAGATACAAATAATAATTTGAAAACATATATTAATAATTATAAAGACTATTTATATTTGCAAGGTGCAGAGTTTGTTACTGATGTGCGTTTAATGTCATTTGAGGATGCAAAAGTAGCAGGCTGTAGGACTTATTCACAAGGTAATTCAAATAATTCTTGTCCTCAATTTTTTGGAAATAGAAGTTTTTGGTTTGGTTCTAGTGATAATGATGGGGCTGTATATTATTATAGTTCTTATTATAAAAGTTTAGAGATTGGTAATGGAACTTTATCAAGTTGTGGTATTCATCCTATGGTAGAAGTAAGTGAATCTGCGTTACAATAAGAAACTACATTAATGTGGTTTCTTTTTTATTGACTAGTTTTAGTATTTGTGATATCCTTTATTTAAGATAGGAGTGGTGTTATGAGAAAGATGGATTTCAAAGAAAAATGTGTTTTTGAGACAAAAGATTGTTTTAATATTTTAAGTTCTATTAGTAACAATGTTATGATTAATAATCTAATAAATGATTTAATTAATTATAATGGAGTTACTAATTTTTTTTGCGATAATAACAACTATGCTTTTAAAAATGAGAAGGGTGAATATGTTTACATATTTATAAGTCCTGATAATGTTTATGTTAAGAATAATTTAGATGGTAATGATCATGAACTTAATTATCATTTGAATTCTAATAATAGTGTGGATATTGATATTACAATTTATTCTAAAGTAGAGTGTCCAAATTATGATGAGAATAGAACTGTTGAATGTTTGATTAAGTATGATTCTAATGGTAATTTAATTTTAAATAGAAAGTCTTGTACAAGTTATTTAAGTAGTGATGATGTTGATATGAATAATCAATTGAAAAATGCTTTATATGAGAATTATAGAGTGGCTACTAGTGATTATCTAGTTGATGGTAATATTGTTAGGGAGAAAGTTACTAATTATTTTAATCAGCCTGATTTAGATTCTAAGGAATACTATTATTGTGAGTATGAAGTTGGAATGCTTGGAAGTGGTGATGCTTCTAAGTATATTAAGCCTAAGTTTAATAAAGTTGATTTAAGTGAAGTGAAAGGCTTTCAAAAAGTTAAGTCGTTTATATAAAAATGTATTGATATTTTATAAAAAACTGCTATACTATATCTCTAATAGGAGGAATGCTTATGTTATTTATTGATGGCGAACTTGAATTTGATTGTGAATTTGATTTTATTATTTCTAAAATTAAGGAGATTACTAGTAATTATGCACTTCTTAAATATACTGCAAATAGTATAAGAAAGAATAATGGTGTTTTAGGAATTAAACATATTAGTGATGATAAATGTGATTTTGGATTTAAGAATGAGGAAGAATCATATCTTTACATTAATATTGATAATGATAAGATTTATATTTATAATAACAATTTAAATTACAGAGAAGAAGTAATATATGAAAAATCTTATGATGGAATAAAGATAGAGTTTTTTGGTAATTATCGTAAATATGGGGAACGTGGAATTGTTGAACTTGAAAAGATAGAGGAAGAGAGCTATTATGATAATAATAAGAAGTTTATTATGAGTGATACACATATCGAAAAGAATACTTGTTTAAATGGTATTATTATGAAGAGATTAATGGGAACAAATTATGATAGATATATTAAACAATGTGTTGTTAAGAATGAGATTGTTAAAATTGATGAGATGAAAT